>Ga0190310_1000419_pt1 | contig 14393 bp, 14 predicted proteins | sample 48700778_MG_FD_165059 | JGI IMG/M metagenome (GOLD analysis project Ga0190310, IMG submission 165059) | Hydrothermal vent sediment bacterial communities from Southern Trench, Guaymas Basin, Mexico - 4870-07-7-8_MG | ecosystem: Environmental > Aquatic > Marine > Hydrothermal vents > Sediment ... | reverse complement strand
GTTAGAAGAAAAAGGTAGGGCTTACAATTAAGCCTACTTTGAAGCTTCATTCTAAACTCCATGAATTATAGAGCAAAGTTTTTAGCTTAACCTCAAATTTTAGCTTTGGCGACTAAGCCTTGAGCATTAAGGGCCTGGTTTATGCTATTAGGCTTGTTCTTGGAAATAGGCTTTCCCGCTTCATCATTAACCGCATGCTTACTCCATGTCCTCACGGCCATAGGACTAAACTTGAACACGCCTTAGAATCACTTGTAGATAACGAAAAGATGCCTCTAAGCTGGTGTAGATTAGAGGCTTGGGCTCTAAAATCCATAATATCGGTAATGACAAAGTTGATGCATGTGGACTTCGAGGTCTTTAAAGACTACGCGAGAAGTCCATCTGTAAGGCGAGGATTGATATTAGTTCTTAAGGGCATAGCGAAATATGGCGTCACAGCTCCTCAAAAAATGCCAGCTCCATTCCTCATAGTCTGGAACTTCACAAATATGTGCAATTTAAAGTGTAAGCACTGCTATCAAAGAGCTGACAGACCATTACCAGATGAATTAACGTTAAGTGAAAAACTAATGGTCGTAGATCAGCTCGATAAAGCCGATGTCGCAGCTATAGCATTTTCAGGCGGCGAACCACTCATACACCCAGACTTCCCAATAATTGCTCGTGAGGTAGCTTCAAGAGGCATGTATATCTCGGTAGCAACAAATGGAACTATGATAACAAGAGACTTCGCGGCGAAGTTAAAGGAAATAGGCATTAAATACGTTGAGATAAGCTTGGACTCTGCCAACCCGAAGAAGCATGATAGCTTTAGAGGCATGTTAGGGGCATGGGAAAAGGCAGTTAGAGGAATAAAAAGTTGCGTTGAAGCCGGCTTAGTAACAGGAGTTGCAATGACCGTAACTAAGATGAATTATCATGAAGTTGAAGACATGGTGGACCTCTGTGAAGAGCTTGGAGTGAATAGAGTCATATTCTTTAACTTCATACCAGTAGGTAGAGGTATAGACATAATGGATTGGGACCTCACATGTGACGAAAGGGAGGAGGTGCTAAAGACTATCTACAAGCTTGCGACAACAAGGAAAATAGAGGTTGTATCAACAGCTCCACAACTAGGAAGAGTCACTATTCAGGAGAGCTCTGGTAAAGTCGTTGCTCCAACGCACTTCTCCATGGGGGCAGATCCAGCAACCATAGCACTAGCTGAATTTATAGGTGGATGCGGTGCGGGTAGAATATATGCTGCAATTGAGCCTAATGGCGATGTAACTCCATGCGTCTTCATGCCTATAAAGGTTGGAAACCTCAAAGAGGAAAGCTTCGAGGAGATATGGGCGAAATCCCCGCTCTTATTAAAGCTTAGAGAGCGTGATAAATTTGAAGAACCATGCGGCAAATGCCAATATAGATACGTGTGTGGTGGATGTAGAGCAAGGGCTTATGCCTATACGAACAATGTAGTAGGACCGGATCCAGGATGTATAAACTTTAAACTACATTATCAGTCCATACCTAAGTCTCTCGAGCTTCGAGAGACTAAAGAAGTCGTCAATTTAGGTAAAGAGAAAGACTAGAAATAAGGCCATAATGCCGCTTAAGTAAATACCATCAAAAGTTCCAGCGCCACCAATACTTACAAGTGGGGATTGAAGTTTATCGAAATGCTTCACTAAATTCACTATATCAGCTCCTATAAGCGTTCCAATAACAGCTCCAGCATAAGCTATAGCTGGAGCCAGATCCATTATTCCAGCTAAACTCGATAATGCTATTGAAGATATGGTGGCTGCTAGAGGCGGTATTAAGGCTGGCACGACAATGCCAACGCCTGGAACAACCCTCGAAAATGCATAAGAAATAAGGGCAACCAGCACGGTCACAGTTAAAGCAACTAAAAGAGCAGGCAAAGCCTTAAAGTTCATTGACATCAAAACTAGTATCAATATGGAGATAACGAGCGGTATTACTGCTCCTCCCACATTAACGGCTATTATGGTCTTAGAGCTAACAAGCCTAATCCTCGGAATAGGATATGGTATTCCAAAGATAGATACGTATTCTATTTCCATTTCTGGCATAGTGACTTGTCTAGGTATCTCCATAACCGCTATATTAACAACGCTAAACATCATGGATAGCAGTACCATAGTCAAGGCAATAGCGTAACCTACGGACAAGCTTAGACCTAAAGGTTGAAAGGCCAAGGCCAAAGCCCTAGGGATGAAATATAGCCATATGAGGGGGGTCAACGCTAGAAATATGAATAAAAGCATGAACATTGGATGCGACGGCAATTGTATTATAAGTCTTTTACCCATTAAACGACAGCTCCAAAGCTACTACAGCTCAATGTCTCTTAAGCGTTTGCCGGAGCCTCATAAAACCCTTATTATGGTTATTTCTTTTTAACAACAGCAACAACAATGACAGCTATTAGAGCTGCTATCATGACTAATACGTCAGAAGCCATGGCCACCCCCTCGCAGAGGCATTTCTTAATAGTTTTAGAATGCTTTTTAAAGATATATGAACTGTTAAGCCTCAACTATATTGATTTCGAAGATAAATTAATCTCAAGTACATCACGCCTTTGAGGTTAAACATGTATGTCAATTAATGCTGAAAATAAGCTGTTAAGTAAGAGCTTCTATCTTAGAGACCCTGCAGTGGTGGCTATTGAGCTTCTTGGAGCGAGACTTGTTAGGATATATCAAGGCTATAGGCTGTCTGGGGTTATAGTCGAAACGGAGGCCTACTATGGCTCTTGGGATCCTGCTTCAAGAGCGCATAGAAGCATAAAAGGCGATCTAATAAGGACGCTTTATGACGAAGTTGGCCATGCATTAATCTATGGAGTTCATAGACGATGGCTTTTAAACGTAGTGGCACATCCTAATGATGATGGTGGGGCAGTGCTAATAAGAGCGATAGAGCCGTTTGAAGGCATAGACATCATGATGAAGCTCAGAGGTATAAAAGATGTTCGCAGCTTAACTAATGGTCCTGGCAAACTGACAAGAGCATTATCAATAGATAAAAGCTTTCATAAAAAGCCTCTCTACACAATGGATCATGGACTGTGGATCGAAAAAGGAGAAAACATTAATCCAAGCAGCATAACCAAAAGCAAGAGGATAGGCGTCTCAAAAGACCTACCTCAATACCTAAGATTCTATATAAAAGATAATCCCTATGTCTCCAAACCATAAGCTTAAATTGAGGTTAAACAAGCGAAAATCACGATTGAGAGATGAGCTGTTTAGCCTTTGGCCCGGTAAACTCGAGAAGGCTCGGCTTATCGCTTGGCGTTAACAATATCCCATATAAGCACTGCACATACTCATGCATTTACTGTCAACTTGGAAGAACGAGAAAACTGACGATTAAGAGAAGAAGATTCTATGAGCCAGATGAAATAGTGAGAAGTGTCATCAACATTTTAAGTCAAAGGGTCAAAGCAGACTACATAACCTTTGTCCCTGACGGAGAGCCAACACTGGACTCAAACTTAGGCCTTGAAATTAAAATGCTAAAAAAGAAGACCAACAAACCTATAGCAGTTTTAACAAACTCATCACTATTATGGATGGAGACAGTCAAAAGTGATCTACGCAAGGCTGACCTCATCTCCATAAAGATCGACGCTGTGAGCGAAGAGCCATGGAGAAAGATCAATAGACCACATAAATCACTTAAACTAGACAGGATAATCGATGGCATCATAGACTTCTCAAGAGACTACAAAGGAGCATTAATTACTGAGACCATGATGATAAGAGGGCTAAATGATAAACCTGAAGATCTAGAATTAATAGCAAACATCATAGCGGAAATCAAGCCGAAAACCGCGTATATCTCAATACCAGTAAGGCCACCAGCAGAAAGCTGGGCAAAACCTCCATCTGAAGAGCACGTACTAACAGCCTATAAGGTATTCAACGAAAAGGCAAAGACGAGAGTCGAGCTATTAACGTCCATGGAACCACCACCATCAACAACTGAAGACCCCATAGAGTACATATTAGCTACGACATCAGTACATCCATTAAAGCTGGAATACGCAATTAAGCTACTAAGAGAAAAATACTCAAATACTCATCAAATGTTAAGGCAACTCGAGAATGAAGGCTTAATAAAAATCATAGAGCATGAGGGGCAAGCTTTTGTAATGCGAAGGTTCTAATTCACGATAAAGCATCTAAGTGTAAGGCCATTAAAAATAAAGTGTATACATAACAAAATAGTATTGAGAGCTATGCCTAAAAGCAGAAAGGCCGATGACTGGCTATCCATGGCTCAAGAGGATCTAGATGATGCACGCGAAGACTACAACTCAGGGAGATATGCAAGCTCAGTCTTCCACGCAGAGCTTTCAGCGCAAAAAGCTGTGAAAGCATTAATAGCAGCCTTCGAGTTTGAAGCACCTAAAACCCATAGGCTAACGCAAGTGCTAAAATCGTTAATATCAGGCGGCCTAATAGACTTACCCTCACAACTAATGGAGAAAATAGGCATATTACTCTCTTATGCCACCACACTAGAAGATCAAGGGACAACCCCTAGATACGGATGGGAGACCGTAGATAGAATAATCAAACCCTCCGAAATATACTCAAAAGACATAGCCTCATCACTCTTAAAGAACGCCGAGAAAGTCTGTGAGATAGCAAGAGAAATCATAGGTGAAATGGATTGCTAAATTACCCTAAACTTAGAGATCCTCGATACCAAGAAGTATTAGTCAAATACGTCGAGCGAATCATAGAAAATAATAGGGTTTTAGGAATAGTCCTCTATGGCTCCATGGCTAGAGGCATGGAAAAACCCTATCCTGAAAGCGATATAGACCTTCTAATTATAGCCGAGAATCTACATGCAAACCCTTGCTATAGAAGACTTGAAGTCCTCAAATACAAGGAGGATTTACCCTTCATAGAGGACTTATGGCTAACACCAAAAGAGCTAATAGACGCCATTAAAGGAGGATGGGGGGTCATACTAGACGCCTTAGCCGACGGCGTAGTAATCTACGATAAAGAGGGCATCATAGAAAAAGCGAGGCAACTCCTACAAAAACTCCATGCCAGAATAGGAAGAGTATGGCGCTTAAAAAGAGGCTAAACCCTTAAGAAGCCATCTACAAAACACTATCTTCACCACTAAAGCTCGAGCTAGATTTTTTAGAAACCCAAGCCGGTTATATCGTGAAGACAAGGAGTACCCTATGGTGGGAAGCCTGATTGAATGAAGGATTTGAGCTTATAACAGGTGTATTTCCCGGCTTAATCAAAAAGGGGCTTTTCAAAAAACAGAGATTTATGATCTTTTCAACAACAAGGAGAATAGCATTACTACCCCTTGAAGCTATGATGGAGAAAGGCGAAGAAGAACCCAAAGAGGAATTACCCGAGGAAATAAATGGAATTCCAGTGATGAGAGAAGAGGACATTGACAGACTTCTAAGTGAAGATCAGCCACTAATAGTTGAAGTATCCTCAGAAAACCTAGATGACATGATAGCGAATCTAGGAGGCATATCAATAAGCCTAAACGAAATCTCAAAGGCCACACTCAATATCCAAGAGCGCCTTTTAACTATAAGTCATAGAGAAGGCACAATCAAAATCTACGTGGAAGGCGAAGAAGAAACACTCTACGAGCTAAATGAGCAATTAAAAACCCTACTCAACGCAAAATACGTAGGCATCGATTAAAGACATTGCCAATTACATACAGTCAACAGGCACCAGTCCACGCAAGCCTTATCAATCATCTTAGAGCATTAAGAGTTATGCAAGGAAAAGAGACCTGAAAAAATGAAAGCTCTTTTTTATTGGAAGTCCGGGCCACTACCATTCTATGTCGATGGAGAAGTTGAGCTCTCACCAACAGGATTAACCGTTAAATTCCCAAAGCAACTCGCAATGGAGCTCAAAAAAGCGAATCGAAGAGCTAAAACCCTCATTCAAAGAATCCGTAAAAGATGGACTAAAGGAAGCAAGCCTCTTCACACTAGTAGGCCCAGTCGCTTTTATGTATGGAAAGAGCAAGCCAATAAACATGCCATTCAGTATCATCGAGAACATCGAGACAGTAGAAAGACGTCACTCAATATTTGGAAAGAAGCGCTTCATAGAGCTAACCATAGGAGAACGAGGTAAAAGCATACACATCATATTCACACCCTACACCGGAACAATAGAAAGAAGATTCAAAACCGATGAATTCTACAATGAGCTAAAAAGAATCATGAACAGAGAAGAGCTCCCCACAATTGAAATCGAAGGAGAACTAGTGGAAATAGAGACAAGCAAACCAACACCGTAAGTAACGCCACATGAAGAGACCAGCACTAAGAAGAGAGTAATCAACTACTGCCCTAATTGTGGAACAAAGGTCAAATCAACAGGCAAATTCTGCAGAAAATGTGGATGCCAACTACGCTAGACATAAAGAAGGGTTCACACACCTTAAACCTCATTTTTAAGAAGGGAAGGCGGGCAAAAATAAAAAAAACGAGGGGGATTGGCCAAGCTCTCTCAGGTCTTTCTCGGCTTGTGCACATCATTTATCTCAATTTAGCTCCACAAGCAGAACAGAAGTTGCCGTCAAGCTCAATGGGCGAGTTGCATTGAGGACAAGCTTTCTCTTCAGCGCTTCCATTACGCCTCGAAATACACTCACTTATCTCCTCCTCAATCTCAGCGCTCGTCCTGATAATAGAGTAAAGCACCGCGTAGTCATCACTAGTAGTCTCACGTTGAAGAGCCTCCTTAGCACCACCCTCAAAGAAGCCTATAGCCAAACCAATAAAACAACACCCTCAAGGCATCTCTAAGCGATAATCTCTGACGCGGCCTCAACAATAGAAGTCAAAGCGGCATCAACAACCTCAAAATAGTCATCCGAAGCCTCCAAAAGCCCCTCAACAACACCTATAGCATACTCAGTAACTTCAGAACCACCCATGCCAATCACCATAAACAAAAATTATAAAAACCTTGCCAAAACTCCAAGAGACCACAACATGCCAATCAAACTAAACACATAACACCACAATCCAACCACATTACAACAAGTATCACTCAACGATAAATAATAATCTTCAATATAGCCAAGTTTTACCAAGCAAAAAACTTTTTTTATTTGTTTAATAAAATTTCTTCATTCACCTCTTGGAGCTGAAACCTTTGGGTAACCGTCACCTCAAACACTTAAAAATACTATTATTGGCCTTAACAGTTATCGCCGCATACTCCATATTCACGATAAACCCATGTCAAGCAACAACATTGACCTATACTCTTGACAACATAACAGTATACGTTTATGATAAGGAAGAAGGAACCGTACAAAAACAGCTGTACTCAGGCAGTTTGGCATGGAGCATCTACGGTGAATACGAGGGTCGTAAGGTTGAAATATATCGCATTGAAGTGGGCTTGACACCAATAGACTCTTTTAGTGTAGAGGTTGATGAAAAGGGAGCGACGATGTTATATGACGTAAGCCTCGCCAGAATTGACGTCGACTTAATAAAAGTCGCTGATGATATTTATGTCGCCACGTTGTATATAATCGCTTACCCCCCAGGAACTGAGCCTGTAGTCTCCAATAGTGGAATATTACTTGGCGTAACTTCATGTAATGAAGAAACCCGCTATATACATCCAACCAGTGGATTTATCGAGTATCCCAGTCACATTATTGCTCTAATATCTCCAGCAGAACACGGTAATCTCCATGCAAATCTGCACACCATGACTGAAAATGAAAAATCAGCTTACAGCAAAACCTGTGATCGCTCTATGAGCTCAACTCAAGCCATTGAGGAGCTAATAGTAGAAGAATATAACAGATGCGGGAAATATCCATATACCATAGCAATACTGTTCAGTTTTGACGAAGAAGATTATGCACCTTCGCATGCCAGCACTCATAGCTATAACGTTATAGTTTTCTATAAACTTTCAGGAGTCACAGAGGATAGCGTATCGGTTTCTAGCATTAATCCTCGCGATGGCACAACGTTGATGGCTGGCTCTGATGTGACTTTTAGTTGTACTGCTGATTATAAATTGGTTTCTGCCGATCAAGCTTATGTAGTAATGGATTTTGAGATTGAGTATTACAATGAGACTTCACAGCAGTATGAGTATGCCTGGTATTACAGAGATCGATATGCTGATGATAAGTTGGTTTCGAGAGGGCTTGGAACTGTTGATTTATCGGATACCATAACGGTGCCATCAGATGTTCAAGGCTTTAAGGCCACGAAAGTAAGAGTCTACGTATTCCTCCTCTCATACGATGGAAAGAATGCTCTCACAAATACTCAGATCTTTGAGTATCCGATCGAGCATTCTGAGGTTCAGATGGAGGTTATATTGTCTAGTGATAGTGTTCTAGCTAATGGTGAGGATGAAATAGACATTACGGTTCGCCTTCAGGATCCCTATGGTTACCCCGCGAAGGGCTCTGTAGGCATCGCCATAACCACGGGGGAGTACTATACTTGGCTTACTACTGGAAGCTTGGTTAAGGATGGTAAGGATTACGGGGCTATCGCAACTTTCGATGTTGATAGTAGTGGTAAGCTACACTTAAAGTTCAAGGCTCCAAACATAGTATCAAGCGAATACGTAGCACAATACTGGAAATCCGACAATCCATTCCCAGTAGAATACACCTTGACGTTTTCATGTGGAAATGCATTTGAGAAGAAGACCATAAGAATCGAGAAGCCACCAATGCTATTCATTGAAGCAGTCAAGCTAGCAAAAGACAGCAATAACCTATTGACTAGGGTTGAGCCAGTACCACACGCTGACATCACAATAACTAAGTATATAATGACTTCAGGATCCAAAACTACAATTAAAGATAAGACCTCACCAAATGGAAGATACGTAATAGCCCTTACCAATGCGCAATACTCAGTTAAACTCTCCTCACCAGGCATTACGAGGGGACCTCTAACACTTAGAGTTGTCAATAACCAGATAATCTACGGGGCGAGCAGATTAGATTATTTCTATGCCTTATTCATAATGTCGAGTGATGATGAGTATCTTCAAAGCCTTAGAGATAGAGTTAAAGCTTTCCTCCAATCATGGGTTTCAAGCTCAGATCTAAATAGAATAGTCAACGTCAAACTCCAAATTTCACCAAACGTCCAAAAACCTCACCATGACCCGTACACAGAGACGATATACATCCCTGAAAGAGACCTCAAAATTGCTTTTAGAGGGGATTACCGCGCGTTTATGGATTTAGAGCGCACACTGTTCCATGAGTGGGGGCATCACGTAAATCTGGTATTGCGAGGCTCCAACATACCATCCTATGTCGAATCACCAGTTATGCCAGCTGAAGATCGTGTAGAGGTGCATCGAGTACGAATTAAGGATTATTATTATGAGGGCGAATACATCGTTAGTGCTGAGAAAATAGCTTTTGAGGAGGGCTCTGCTGATCTTTTTGCGCACCTCGTGCTCCTAAAATACAATATCTTTAATATACCTAGTGGCTTCAATCCCATTTATACGCAAGAGCTCGATGGCATTAATAATGCAGTGAAAGAGGCGATAGCAAGCTACATGACATATGGCGATTTATTCTCAGGCACTGCGGTAGTTTTCGTTCAGGATTACTACGGTCATGATACTGTAAAGCAAAATCCAGAATGGATTTATGAGGACTTTGTCAAGACCCTCAGGTCATGCGGTGGAATGACGATATCAGACTTTGCCTTAGAGAAAATACTCCAAGCTAAGAAGTTAGGGCGAAGCGACATTGTAAATAAGGTAGAGAGCTTAGCTAGGGTATACACATTAAAATTTACGGTTCCTGATGCAACACTATTACATTTAATAGGAATTCACTATAGAGGGGGCTCTAAAATCGACGTGAAGCTCGTGAGATCAGGTCCACAAGGAACAGCTCAATACATGCTCACTCCCGGAACTGTCTTAAAGAAGGGCGACATTATTACTGCACCTAAAGATGTGAAGCTGATAATAACTTATAAAAAAGTCGTACAAATCTCTCCATCAGGTGACTACACTTATAAGAGGGGTCTACTTGTCATAGATTTTACTAAAAATGGAGGAATTTTCAAGATTGGAGATTTTTATGAAATAATTGATGTTGCTGTCTATGGTAAAGATGTGCCAATACACGTAGGCACTTCTTCATCTCAGCATTTTTGGATAAAACCGATAAGCACTGAATATCTAATTGAGGCTTCGGATAATACTTTAATTATTAAGGCGTTGAAGGGATCTATTGAAATATATGGCTCTAATGATGAGGTGCTCGCATCGGTAAATGAAGGTTATGAGGTGACTGTGGAGAATGGAGTGTATGTATCGCAGCCAACTCCAATAGATTATGATGCGCTTGATCAATGGTGGATAGAGGCGCAAGAGAACGCTGAAGGCTTAGTGTATACCGGAGAGGAGGTAACCTCACCAAGCACTTTGACGATTACCCTTATAGGGTATGTTACTGACGATTATGGTAATCCTATTGCAGGTGCATTAATTGAAGTTGGTGGCTATACAGCTGTGACGGATCATCGAGGATACTACGAGCTGAACATGCAGGTAAGCCCAGGCACTTATGAGGTTTCAGCATCAGCAACGGGTTATCAATCTAAAAGCAAGACGATGATATTTGAAGCTAGCCAAACATATGAACTCGACTTTATGTTAACGCCCATACAGCAGGGTGGGGGTTCTCAAACGCAATATCAAGGTCAAATACTTATTCAAGGTTACGTGACTGATTACGATGGTAATCCGATAGCCAATGCCGAGATTTCAGCCAATGAATATAAGGCATATACTGACAGCTCAGGATTCTACGAGCTGACGATATATACTACGAGTAGTTATGGTACTATCGACGTGACAATTCAAGTCTCAGCGCCAGGCTATAAGACGTTCACTAAAACCTATCAGCTAGAAGTTGGAGGACTATACAAGGGTGATTTTAAGCTTGAAAAAGAGGGTTGCCTAATAGCTACTGCAGCTTTTGAGAGCGAGCTTACATGGCCAGTAAACTTCCTTCGAGGCTTTAGGGATAACTATGTGCTTGAAACGAAGGCTGGAAGAGCCTTTATGGATGTCTTCAATAGGTTTTACTATTCCTGGAGTCCAAGCGTAGCTGAAGCTGAGAGGCATAGCCCTGAGCTTAGAGCTACAATAAGAGTCGCGTTATACCCGCTTATAGGAAGCTTAATGGTATCCTCATATGCTTATCACGCGTTATCGCTTAATCCCGAGCTAGCGGTTTTAGTGGCAGGCGTTACAACAAGCTTCTTTATAGGTCTTCTATACTCGCTTCCCATAATGTCTGCCTTGATACCCATGAGGCTTAAAACCAAGAGATTAAAGCTCTGGAGCATCAAGCCCTTCTTAGCGGCACTTGCGATATCACTAGGATACTTCGCGATGGCCGAGATTACGGGGATTCTCTTAATGTTGCAGTCATCATCCGTCCTAGTAGTGTTGACGTCGATAGCTCTAGGCGTCTTCGCTTCTCACTTCATTACAACAAAAATAACGCGCCACTTCATTAAGCGGAACTAAGCTTTACACAATCTCACCTTTATTTTTATTTAGGAGCTCTTCAAAATGATATCAGAGCTGTAGAGCATAACTATGCTTGCTATTACTATTGAGCATCCTAATGCTTGTAATACTTCAAGTCTCTCTCCTAGAACTATGAACGCTAAAATTACTGCTGTTACAGCTTCAATTGTCGAGTATATGTTAGCTCTACCTGCTTCAGTTAAATTAAGGCCAAGGACGAAGAGCATGTTTGCTAATGCTGTTGGTATAATTGCTAATAGAGCTATTAAAATGACTGAGTACATCGTGAAGTTGATTTGATGAAAGCCCATGGTCGCTTCAGCTATCAATATAGCTAAAGCTCCAAATCCAACAGTGAATAGCATGACGGTGAAAGTCGATGTTCCTCGGTTCATAGCTTTCTTAGACACAATTATGTAAATTGAGTAGAAGAGGCCTGCAAGAAGGCCTATCACAATGCCTAGGTAATTGAGCTTTACATAAGCTAGATCATAACCCTTAACAGTTAAATAGCAGCCTAGAAACACAAGGGCGACACAGACGACCTTAATCTTGCTGATTCTCTCATGTAGTGATGGGCTTGCGAATAATAGTGTGAATATCGGTGCTGTATATAGCAGGATAACGGCGAGAGATGCACCGATAAGATCCACAGCCCAAAAATAGAATAATGTGCCAAAGCCAACACCTATCACTCCAGCTAAGGCCAGCAACATCAATCCTCTACGATCTATGGCTAAGACTCCTTTGCCTCGCCACAATAATGCCACAACTAAAAGTATGAGGAAGCCTAAGCCAAGCCTATACGCAACGACAGTTAAAGGTGAATACCCCAAATTCATAGTTAACTTTCCAAGTACGCCTGCAGTACCCCAACATACGCCAGCTGCAAGTGTCAGTGAGGCCCCAAGCGCCTTGCTCATCAACTCAACCTCAACTTAGCTTAAGAGGCTCTCAAGAGCAATGCTTAACGAATTTTTAAAGGATGCGTTTGTCTCTCAGCAGCAAGGTAATGAGTTTCGACGATCAAAAACAACATCTACTCTCTAATAACATCAAGGCTACAATACAAATACTTAGAAATATTTAACTTAAGGTCTAGAGATAAGCTCTACACGACGAAGTGACTTCTCTTGACAGGTCCTGGTGAAGGCAAGATTAAGCTTAATGCCTCGGTCTATGTTAATGGCGAGCTTTTAAGAGATGCTGATGTATATATTCATGTTAAAGGCTACTCTCTAGCTCGTGTTACTCACTTAGATATTGAGCATCCGAAAACCAATGAGTTCATAAAGCCCCATTCAGGCGCTTTTCTTAAGATTATAGGTATTAAGGAAGGCCTCATGGTAAAAGGAAGGAGATGGACTCTCATAGTTAAAAGCCCTGTTCTCAGAGATCTCTTGACTATAGGTGAGGAAACCTATGCGTGGGTTGGAGGCAAGATTGGAGGCCTCTACATAGGCTTTAAGAAGAAGTACATAGAGAAGTTAGAAGATAAAGCCATGAAGATTTACAATATAAGTCCTAGGTAAATAATCATAAAACTTTGGAATTTTTTTAAATAAGAAGACTTCTACACAAGTTTTTTATAGTATCTCATGGGCTTATCTGGCACGCAAAGGAGATGTTTAAGTTGAAAAGAACGACTTTAACATCCTTGTTATTGCTATCTGCTTTATTACTACTATCAGCAGCAAGTATGGCTCAAACACAAAAGCCAAATTGGGTCTCCACTGGTAAATACGCTGAATATGAAATAACAATTCAATCTAATATCCCTGATGCACCTTCAGGAACCATTGGGACTATACGATGGGAGATAACGTCTGCATATAGCGATTATGCTGAGGTATCATATACAGTAGATGTGCCTCCTCAATATGTGGATCTACTACCGCTAGAAGTAGCGTCAGGTGGGACCGAGGAATGGTATTATAGTGAAGATATGGGTGGCCTCATTCTAGGATCAACAAGCCTCAACTCTTTAGCCCAAGGTCAAACGCCTTATGATATGGGGTCTGTGACTACTGAGGCTAAGAGCGCTCCGGCTGGCACTTTTGATTGCTATAAGATTTCGCTATCTCAGAGCACACCATATGGCATGATAACGTTTAATGCATGGTATGACAAGGCAACAGGGGTCCTCGTAGCTCTAACAGTCGCTGTTCAAGCTCAGCAATACCAAGCTACATCAACTATCCAGCTAAAATCAACAAATGCCGTAACATCAACAGGTGGGGGCATAATGCTAGGCAACGATATGATGCTATGGGCTATAATAGCAGTTGTCATAATAGTGGTCATAGTGGTAATATTCTCTCTTTCACGTAGAAAGAAGCCAATGCCAACAGCGGCACCGCCAACAGCACCTCCTCCGCCACCGCTGCAACAATAAAAATAGCCTCTTTCTTTTTATCAGCTTTGAAATTTATGAAGAACTACCTTTACTAAAGATGGTATTTCGAGCGAAAGCCAAATATTCTCTAAAGCTTCTTCGAATTGGTTGAGGTGTTTTGCATGAAGAAAATAGACGTTCTAGTCATCGGCGGTGGTCCTGCTGGTATTGTAGCTGCGACGACAGCTAAGAGAACTTATCCTAATAAAAGCGTATGCCTAATAAGAAAGACCAAGACAGCTGTCATACCATGCGGCATACCATACATTTATGGCACTTTAAGAGATGTGAAGAAGAACCTTATTCCTGATGCCATGCTAACTAACGCAGGTGTAGAGCTTGTAACTGATGAGGTCGTATCATTAGACTTGAAATCTAAGATAGCTAAAACAAAA
>Ga0190310_1000418_pt1 | contig 14393 bp, 20 predicted proteins | sample 48700778_MG_FD_165059 | JGI IMG/M metagenome (GOLD analysis project Ga0190310, IMG submission 165059) | Hydrothermal vent sediment bacterial communities from Southern Trench, Guaymas Basin, Mexico - 4870-07-7-8_MG | ecosystem: Environmental > Aquatic > Marine > Hydrothermal vents > Sediment ... | reverse complement strand
AGCCCACCTCTTCCTCCTCTGATTCTTACCGAAAATACCGATAACGAACTTACCTTTTAAATTAAGTGCTTCACGAATCTTGAAACGCTCAGTGAGAGGGATTGGCTTGAAAACACTTAAATTCACGCCATGAGGGATATATTCCAGGTTGAAAACACCTGCTTCCGATAGCGTTTCATAACCGAACTTGCTCATAGCAATAACTTTATCCGCTTTCGAGAACACTTGCTCCTTCCAACTCTTAACGACTTGTGATGCGTCAATCGTGGTGTATTGAAACCACTTACCCTTCCAACCACGCTCACGCATAATCTCTATTGGCTCAACATAAAAACTATGCACAGGACTATCACATAAAGATATAACGAAATCAGGATTAAATCTTTCAATTGCTTTGATAAGTGTTGCTCTCCCATAATCATCTCCAAACGATGGGAATACTTTAACACCAAGAAATTCATAAGGCAACCCATAATCAGTAAGAGAAACAATCCCAACTTCATAATCATCAGTTAATTTAGGTAAAACGTTTCTAACAACTGTTCCATAACCTGTCGGACTGTGAAGCCCATCCGTGATAAATAATAATCTCTTCATCATGATAAAACTTTAACACCAACAATCGCAGTGACTAATGTTCCTATAATCCCAAGCAACGTGAATATTAACTTCCAATTATTAGCTGTTACTTGTTTAATCCCTTCTTTTATTACAATAACGTGCTCAACTAATTCTTTATAATACTCAGCCATTTTCTCAATAGCGTCTGCTTGCCTTTCACTACTATGATTCATGATAGCAATGTGCTTCTCAATTCTATTTAATATTTCCATTTCATTTTTTTTCAAAGCAACTTCACCGTTCATAGTTTTTTCCTGAGTGCTTTAAGTCTCTTCTCCACTTTCTTCTTTAATGATTTAATATCCTTCCAAAATAAAATGCAATCCGCTATTAGGACTTCAAGATGTGAGAAGAGATGAACTAAATCACTGCCAATAACTTTTAAGTCCTTCACAATTGAATTAAGTTTATCTCCAATCATAATTTATCACTACGCAGTCATTATATTTAATTATTTTGTTTATTTTACTCCTTTAAATATAGTATCATCATACTCAATATTATTGTTCTCAAAAAATTCTTTCATCACTGAAACCCAATCAGTCCCGCTTGGCTTAATTGCTAAATTAATCCAACCACCATTATCAAGTTTAATGTTAACACTCTCACCTGTTGAATGTATTTTTAAAACTGCATAAATTGCTTTCATCATATATCATCCTCCTTTAATTCATAAAATATTTGTGAAGACACCATCATCTTCGTTGATGAAGGCTTGAACTTAATAGTATAATTAGTGTTCTTATTTAAGTATTGCGTGATGTCTATTTCTTTATACCTATCACTGTAAGTTCCAATATGAGTTGCTGAACTCTCCCAAGAAGCACTCTTATCATCATCAGGATTAGAACTCGTCACTCCTAAATAAACATCATAAGTTGCTGGCGTGTCAGTATCAGCAATCTTAGTGAACTCATTAGAAGGTGAAACACCAGTGTTTTCAGAAGTTGTTGTTCGAATAGAAATAGTATGACTGTGTTGTCCAACTATTGAAACAGTATACTCAATGTCTAAATTAGCCTCAACTGAATAAGTAACATTTGATTTTGTAACTAATCGTAAAGTTTTCCCTCTTAAATTCTCATCAAAAATAATCATTAAAGGAATATATTTATTTGTTGCATTAAAAGTTATAGAAGAGTTTTTAGTATAAACCGTGCTTCCATCATGCAAACCCCAATAAAAAGTTACTGAAGAATTACCATCCAAATTATCTATTGAAGCCCTTATATGTAAAATTGATAATCCTGTGTCTTCATCACTAACTGTAAAAGTATCGTGTGCACCAGTCCAAGATGTATCAAAAGTATCAATAAGGGTTTCTGCTGCTGCAATACCTCCAATAGCATTTCCAGCGGCAGCAGCACTACTTGTTCCAGTAGCATTAATTGTGTGACTATGCGTAGGGTCTGAAATAGCAGAAGTATGATAATTAGCTTCCATTTGCACTGTTGTAATATTTAAAACAGCACTATTAATACTCCCTGACGGGTTAGGAGTTTTAAACCTAAAATAACAACTATTATTATCAGGGTCACCACCACCACCCTTAGCATCACCAACAAATATCTCAGAAGTCTTAATCGTTGTTCCAAAAGCATAATTAGATTGAGTTAAATCCTCAAACTTCAAATCCTTCAAGAACTCCTGCAAATTCATCGGTGCAATACTACCCTCCTCCATAGCATGCAACATAATCTTTGATTCACTCTCATAATTAATAGAGAAAATCCTGTAAGTCCCATTAATATTATTTATTGAATCAATAATAGTAACAGCATCACCCCTCCTCGCTATTAATTGCGTTGTCCCAAGAAACCATTCTATTTCAATCGTTGTCTTAGGCTCTTTCATTAAAGCCAGCATTGAATCAGCAATTAATTGAGCAGTAGTAGCATCCCTAATGGAGAAATCAGTGATAGTGTAATCCCTCTGACCATAATTTGATATTGAAGTGCTATCACTCGCTGTTGCCTTAACTTGATTATCACCCTTACCATACCCTAACACGATAATATTGTTATAAATATTCTCGTAATCCTTATTCACTTTAATAATACAATTCTTCCCGTTCTCAAAAGTTTGAACAGGCGTTGAACTACCAATCCTCTCCACAAAATTCAAATAATCCGCCATTAATAATCACTCCCGTCAGACTGGCTTGAAACATACACTTCATAACCAGTTAATCTTAAATTCCTTTTTAAACCATTAGAGATAGTATCAGTTTGAATGCTGAAATTATAATTCGTCCCAGTAGTGTCTATTTTACCCGCGCCAAGCCCTGCCTTACTCGCTAAATCAGAGATTATAGTGTCAGTATCAACTCCCTCCCACTTCTTAATCGTTGAACCACCATCCTCATAAATTTTTTTAGTGGTTTTAATTAAATCATCATACGCTTCTAAAATCACTTCCATTTTTGAATGCGTTAAACTCTTCTTCCTAATAGTGCCTCTGAAAAGAGTGTAAGGCTGTGATTTAACAACAAGGTAATTCCCTATGTCAAAATCAGTGTTCGTTTGACTGCCAATCACTTGAACCACTGCTTTTGAAACCTCGTTTATTTTCTTAGTGATTTTAGGTTCTATCACAACGTATTTAGTATATTCCTTCCCGTTAATGAAAACTATTTTACCACTCCTAACAGTTAATTGCCCGCTCCTATAATTCTTTACTTCTATTTCAACAGTTAATGAACCCGCCCTATACTGATTATTTACGAGTTCAACATTCACTGAGCCCAATCTATATTTTGTTCTTACTGCTTCAACACTTACTGAACCATTTCGTGAAGTGATAGCAATATCCATGTCATACGCACTGCTATCATAAAGTGCGTTCGCATCATCATACTTGCTCGTGAAATACTTTGTCATTTCAACTTAATCCTTTATTTAAATTCAACAATTATGATACATTATCCATACATAGTAATCTACTGAACTTGCATCAGTATCCTTTACTGCAACTGAAATTCTTGTTCCAGATGAAACTTTTCTTGGAACTGGAAAAGTAATATGTATTCCTTGTGGGACTACATTTGCTATTTGTTGATTATCTGTATCTGGTTTAAGAAGAGCAAAAGGGTTTTCTATAATAATACTTTCACTTCCAGAAGCACCTGTAGCAATTGCTAACACTCCTCTTAATACTTTTTGTAATGAAATAGTTTCCTCAACCGTTATAAAAACCCCATCAATTAATATATCATTACTTGTTGCAGCAGTAACTTCAACATAACTTCCATAAGTATCTGCAGTTGTTGAAGAAGTAACCGTTGTTCCACTTGAACTATTATTTAATAACAATATATTATTATCTGTGTAACTCATATTTATCGCCTCCCAATTTGTTCCATCATAAATATAAAATCTCTTATCAGAAGTATTATAATAAACACTTCCAGTTTCAGGACTTGCAGGAGCAGAAGTCCCTGAATTTATAACCAAATGCTTTGGTTTTGTCTTATCAGCACTAACAATTAAATCATCAGTATCAATAGTTAATGTAGCACCCTTAATATCCCTCGTTGAACTTATAACCTCCGTGCCTTGAATATTAAGAGATAAAGTATTAATTGCATGAGTTCCATCCTGAATATAATCATTAATTAAATTCTGTCTTTCAGAAGTTATAGTATCACCAGGGGATACATCAGTTAAGTCAGTCATTATTCATCACCTCTAACTTTTTTATTTCCTTCTTCGAGAAACCATATTGTTCTAAATCAATAGCAATATTACCATCAATCCTCCAAACCCCATCCTCACATAACACGAGTTTGTGTTTTTTATCATCAAAAATACCTGTCACGGTTAAGTCATCATAGAATTTAGCAGTCTTCTCTTTCTTCACGCTCGAAACCTCCTTAATCCTATCACCAACAACAATAAATTGCTTCTCAGCAATCACATGCTTCTTACTCTTAATTAACTTACTCATACTGTTCCCACCCACATCTCCTCAACTATTTTAGAACCACTACTTGGTGCTGTAACAGGGTCAACACTCGTGCTCGTTGTATCAGGACCAGCAAAATAAATAGTATCACCGCTTGATATCTCAGTCCAAGTAGGCGATGCTTCACTACCAGTATTAGCATAAAAAGTTATTGTTGGCTCAGTCCCAGTATAACTATACCTAATGGATAAAACAAAAGTATGCCCTGAAGTCCCTGAATTAGCATCAGAAGGAATATAACACACTATGTTAAACAATTTAGAACTACCAGCAGAAGCGGTTGAAGCACATGGAACGAACCTATCATTCCCTTTCAAAGCATTAGGACCGCCAGCAGGATTTGAATTATCATCCAAACTCACAGTGCTTGAAGTCCAACTCGAGCCTGGAGCACCACTCGTTGTCTCAACAGCTTTCAACCAACTCGTGTTCGAAGTCCCGCTCGTGCCTGCTAAAATCTCGTTCGTAACACTATTTAAATTACTGTCATCCCATGCAGTCAAGATGGGTGCTGTGCTTGTTGCCTCACTAAACGTTATTTTCAAAACATTTTGGTTTGTATTAAGAGTTCCATCATAAGTTGTGCATTGACTAATCGTCATTTTTTATCTACCTCCAAATATTATTTTTTTAATCATATTCTAAATTAAGGATTTGTTTTCCCTCCATAAACACTATTATTACTTGATAAACTGCTTCATCATCATTAATCTGGTCTGTTAACTCCTTCTTGAATTCATCAGTTATTTGTAAGGACTTAATAAATCCTTCGTAAGTCCTGCCCCTCCAAGTTAAAGATAACTCACGACCATCATTATCATATTGTAGTTTCTCCAGGTTTTGTTTATCAGTATCAGCGTTAGGACCAACTAAGAAACCAGTTACTGTAATGGATTTAGTTAATCTTCTCGCATCTTGAATGCCTGGAACCATTGTTGGATTACTCGTGTAAGGGGATTTATCAACTGCTTGAGCAACAGGATTAAGTCTTAAATCATTACTAACGTTCCTAACTACTTTCGTGTCGTAAATAGTCACGCTTGTTGTCCCATAACTTATAGTTATTAATACCATTTTTTTAATCACCTACCAATTATCATAGGAGTAAGGAGTGCTTAAAAATCCTTTTTCACCTGTGTATAGAGTCACGCTTCTTGGTGCGTTATATATCTCTGTTTGATTATTTGTTGTATTTATATTTTGATTATTTATGTTATTGTTTCCAAAAACATCACGTAAAGCATCACTAAAAACTTTTGGAGCTTTTAATATATCAGGAACTTCAAATCCAAGTGATGTTGGTATCATCATATTCTTATTTGCTTCTGATTCCCACTTTTCATTAAGTTTTTCTACGAGTTTAATTATTCCATAAATTGTTCCTGCTATTATTAATAGAATAATAAGCCATTTACCAAAAGCACCAACTAATCCTAAAACTCCACTAATATACTCCGTAAATTTAGTTGATTTAAGCAAATATTTAAATGAACCCATAAGTAATACTATATTAGTTAGTGGGGAAAGGATTTTACCAAAAGCCCAACCACCAACAAATAAATTCCCAACAAAGTCTTTAGTAGCATCACTCGAACTCAAAAGATTGCTTGCAAAAGTTAAGAACTTCTCATTAAGCTTTGAAACCTTCGGAAGCAATATAATATCAAAAGCAGAACTAAGCATATCAGTTCCACCCATCATCTCAAGATTCCTGTCAACAACCTTACCGAAAATCCTGTCTAACTGCATGCCAGTGAATAAAGTAGAAAGCATAGCATCCCTCATCCTACCCCAAGACCTCGAAGACTTCTCAACACTCCTATTCAAATTAGATGTCTTAACATTAACATTAACATCATAATTTACTGAAACGTTTTCTGTCAATTTCATCAAACCTCTCTTTCCTATTTTTTAGCATGTGGAGGAACACGAGCCAAGGTATTTTAACGAATTCATCAAAGGAAATAAAACCATAGTCAGCGCAAAAGACTTCATACGCTTTCGTAAGCACGTCAAGTATATCTTCATCTTTCTTACCGATTTTACTTAATATTTCCTTTTCTAAGCTCATTTTCAACAGCACTCAAAAAAGTTTGAGTAACAATTATTGAATTATTCTCAACGAACTCCTTAATTATTTCTTCTGAAACCTCAGGATTCACTTCCTTTATTGCTTTAACACTAACTTCTTTCGCTATCTTCAGTATTTCCGCTTGATACTCATTCATTATGCTCGGGTCAATCTTACCGAACCTCGCTTTAATTTTTGAATAATACTCTGCAACATGGTCTATTGTTGGCTTCATAGTGAATTCATCATCACCTATTTTGAAAGTTAAAATCCCTTTATGCCTCGTCCACTTATCCTCACTCATTATTCATCCTCCTCCTTTTGCCTATTCCTTTTTGGCTTATCATCAATTGGAGCGTTTAATTTAGCTTCCAATTGCTTAATCCTTATCTCCAAATCATCAAGACGTGAATCATAGTAATCCTTCCTAATTACTTCATTCAACAAGAATTTTAAAGTCATTCCATAATCCGAAGCGAACTCCTCATTCGCTAACTTAATGAATAAATCCCTGTCTTTCTTTGGAATACGATTTATGGTAAGCCCATAATTTATTCTATTCTCAATCTCTTCTTGAATACTCATTTTCACATCACCTTTACGTGTAACTACCAAGAGCACTAACACCAGTTGTTTCAGTGCTTTCCAGATGTCTTGTTCCATTACCACTCTTATCAAAAGCAGGAGCTTTAAAAATAAAAGTCCCACCAAGTTTTTGGTCAGTCCAATCAAAAGTTTCAGAGATTATCTCACCATTAGTCCAATAAATCCTGAAACCCTCATTCCCTGCTGAAACTTCATCAACAGCACTACTAACACTTGAATCATCAGTCCATAAAAGCGCTAACCTCACTTCCGTGTGAGAATTCGTGTTAACACTTTGATAAGGGTCTGAATTATCAATTGTTTGCCCGTCAAATATTTGAGTAACACTACCATCGCTTGGATTAACACTTACTGGAAAACAAGTTACTTCAACCTGCCAATCAGTTTGTGGGTCATACTGTTTAATCCTACCACCATTATTAATTGGTTGTCCTTTGAAATCCTTATCCCCACCTGTTATTTTAATATCACTGGTGTAAGCACCGAAATTATAAGTGCTACCATTCTTAACTGAAATCGCAACAAAACATTTTCCCTGCCATTGTTCTTTTGACATAGCCATTTTAACCTAACCTCCCATTATTTTTTTAAACAAATAATTATACCTATTCTTTAATTCAACAATCATTTCTTGTTTCAACGTATCAAGCGCTCTTCTAATATGAGGAGTGTATTTCTTAATCATCCAATACTTCTTATTAAGTGCTCTCTTATAACCCCTATCCCTCGCCCATTGCTTCATCCTCCTCGTAACCCTTCTTCTCTCAGGAAGTCCAAGACCAAGTTCTTGCTCAGCACCATAACCAACCTTATTACCTACTTTAAAACCTTTTTGCGTAGTCCTGAAATAAATACTCCTCTTAAGACCTCCTCTCCAATAAGGAGCGAATTGTCTTGCCTTACCCCTAACCATTAACCCAAACCTATGCATTAAATCCTTATTCCTATGAGTTTGAATTGCTTCTCTGAACTCCTTCCACCTTCTCTCCTGGTCTTCCTTAACACTTAATAAATTACCACGCATAATCATAATTTCACCATCCTATAAGATACCTCAATATCAACATTAAAATAATTAACACTCCCCTCTCTTGTCTTCGAAAAATTAGTTCCTTCAATATTGAAAAGATAAGCATGAGAATTACGAGTAACACTCTCATTAGTTCTTAAAGCCTCTCTCACAGCAGCAACAATAGTCCTAACAATACTCTCCTTCATGCTCGCAGTCACGCACTCAATTAAAATAGTTCCAATAACCTCAAACTTACCATTATTAGTCATTCTCTTAGAAGTTATTTCAGGACAATGAACGAGAACATAAGCCCCCCTGCCCTTAGTTAATTCTAAAGGTATTCCATCTAAAACCTTAGCAAGAGAACTAACAGTAGTATCATTCTTCAAAATATTATAAACCGTTGATTGTAATTCTGTTTCAATATTACCATACGTGATTGTCAATTTAACACCTCATACCGAGATGATTTTAACTCATACCGAGTTATTTACCGATTTCAGAGTTACCTAACCTATCCACTAACTTGAATACCTCCGAAATCATGTTATCGAAATCGCCTGGTTTAAGCAAGTTAGCCACGATTAAAACCGTTAAAAACTTAACATAATCAGGCACTGATGAGTAACCATAAGTGTAAGTAATCTTTATTGATTTAGGGTAGTCAGGCCAAACACTCGTAGTATTACAATCATCTGTGAGCACTACTCTCCCAACATCATTGTAAAGCACGTAATCATTAGTTCTGCCTTCAGTTAGTTCAGTGTAAGTCCCGTCATTATTAGCGTCAACACTTAAAGATGAAACACTCAAAACAGGGAAATGGTTGAGGAAAAAACTATCAGTGCCATTACCATCATAGTATTCAGTAAGAGTAACTCCACCCTCTGTGAAATCATGCCCTGTGCGTGCGTCAATAAAACTCTCAGCGTATTCAATCATCGCTGTTATTTGCGCATCGCTAAACTCAGCACTATTCACATTAGTGAAATTCCTCACATCATCTACGGTGGCATACTTAACCATTTTTTCCTCAACCTACTAAATAACTAATGTTATTATGCTGTTTTGATGTATTCAATCTTACAAATTGCATTAGGGTAAGCTGTGTTAAATGCAACTCTAAGATTACTCTGTAATTTCCATGTGTCATCATCTATGTCATAAAACTTATGGACTTTAAGACCACGTCTTAATCCAAATATTCCACATTTCTTGGATTTCATAACATAGACGTCAGTTAATGTATTGCTTGTTCCTTTAGTTAAGTTCGCTGGAACTGAACTCGTGGTATAAACTTTCATACCATAAATAGTTCCAATCGCTCCTTCCTTAAGTAATGGACTTCCAAATGTTTCCATGTTAAATATTGGCCTATTATTGCCATCAGTTAAATCCATTAATTTCTTAATTATTGCTGGATTACAGACAACAACATCATAATCAAAGTGGTCAGTCCATCCTTCCTTCTTAGCACTTGTGAATTTATCAAGTGAAATGTCATCTCCATTAGATTCAGTTGAAGACACTGTATTACCTGCTTTCGCTGACAAACAAGTTGTTGAGAAAATGTAAGTTCCATTAATTACATTCTCATCAATCGCAAGAGCAATGTCTTGAGCCATTTGGTCAGCGACCATGTTCATAACATCAACAACACTATCCTCCATTAATTCAGTGCTCATCTTAGTTAATGTAGCGAGTTTCACTGCGTTCAATGTTACTTGACCGAATGTGACATCACTTGCTGTTATTGTTCCTGCTTCACCAGGATACCTAACAGTTGTTCCTGACACAAGTGTTGGTGCTTTCCAAGTATCACTTGTCATATTCACTCTTTCAAAGAATTTTAACATAATAGATTTTTCTTGAACTAACTCGTAGATTTTCCTGGCAAATTGTTCGGGAACGGAATAACCTCCCTTACTATCAGTGCCTTCCACGAGTGTCTTATTTATGTCTAAACTTGGCATTTTTAATTACCTCCTTTAATCCATTCAGCACCTAATTCGCCGACGGATTTTTCAATATTTTTTTCGAACAAGGTTTCCTTCTTTTCCTTGCTTTCTCTTGTTAAAGATTTCTTAATTTCATCTTTAACAGCATCAAGCAATTTATTAAACTCTTCTTTTGATAATGAAACTTTGATATCTTTTTCTATCTCAGTTTCTGTTTTCTTTTCTTCCACTGCTTCTTCCACTGCTTCTTCTTTTGGTTCTTCTTTTGGTTCTTCCACTACTTCTTCTTTTGGTTGTTCTTCCTGTGTTTCTTCTTTCTTTTCCTCTAATTCATCCTTTTTAATTTCATCTTTAGTCATTTTAACATCAACCTCTTTTGGTTTTAATTGTTTAAAATTATCAATGTTGATACCATACTTTTTTGCTCTACTAATAATTTTGTTGTATGCTGTTTTCTTTTCTTCCTCTGTCCATCCTGTTGTTTGATTAAAGCGTGCCATAGCATTCCTGACATGCGCTTCATCAAAAATAGGTAATTTCTTCAGGCGAGGAAAAGCATAAAACTCGCTTTCACTCATTCCTAACTGCTTTCTTTTCTCTTCCATCGCTGTAACCTTAGCTTTCTCTATGAGCAATTCCTTATTAATGGCATCAGGATACGCAGGAATACCCACTGCGCTCGTCTCCATTAACTCAACATCATTAATTATTTCATTAGCCATAATTAATCACTTCCTCTTACCGCCAATTGAAAAACCAATCGGCATTTTTGATTTAATGTAATTATAATACTTCTCACTATCAGGATGGTGCTTATTAAGCCTTACAATCCCTTTAACGTGCGTGTGAGTGTCATCCCAGAAACCAGCCACCCACTTACCCATGCAATCCTGCCAACGATAAACTTTATTCCCATACTCATCCCTACCATGATTACTATAAAAAGGTATTCTACCTGAATTCAACGCCTTAATTATTGAATTACAAGCTTTCTCTGACATTCTCTCACCATCCCTATCTTCTTTAAGACCGCTAACAGTTCCTGACACGTATTTCTCGCCATTGTATTCGAAAGCAACGCATCCTTCATCCAAATCATAGGATTTAATAACTTCCGTGATTTCCTCTTTAAAAGAATATCCTGCTTTCTTAACAGCAGCGTTAGCAACAGCGAACGCTTTACTCTCATCATTGTATTGCTTAAACGCATTATTGAAAGTAGCAAGCCAGATTTCCTGAGCGTGTTTAGGTAATTTCTTAATGTTATCAGGCAAGGTTTCCATAGTGTAAGGCATATTAACTACTAAGTAGTCATAATATTTAAGTATTTTCTTTTATGGGTATGGGTTAGTTATTGTGTACTTAATGTAACCACCATAAATTCTGCTTGAAGAAGCAATACTACCAGTCCAAATGGAATATGAATACAGACTATTATCAATTGTAGCATAACTAATACTCGTGTCTGCTGAGTTCATATCAGCACTAGCCATAGTAACTCCTCCTCCATCCCTATCATTCCTATACATAGTCCAAGAATCAGATGAATCACTACCATAAATTTTTACTTCAGTAACTACTGCTCCATGAGGCAAGTGAACAGGAGCTGAGAACTGAATTGATGTTCCAGTCGTGACCTCAACATAATAAGGTAAGTGCGTAACATCATCAGCATCAGGATAACGAGTCGTAAAATCAGATGGAGCAAGTGAATAATATCTTGTTTTTGCAGTAAGAATTATTCCTCCTGCGTAAAGCGTTCCTGAATAACCTGATGCTGTTCCACCAACGTATAAATTCTTGTTTTGAATTGTTAATTGAGTGTTAGCGTCAGTGAAGTCAGTTCCGTAAGCAATTGTAAAACGATTTTCTAATTGGTTCTGACCAATAAACCAATAATTAGAATCACTACCTAATTGGAATGCAACAGCTGTTTCACCAAGAGTTGAACCAGTATTCTTAATTAAAATACCAGCGTCATCCCATGTTGAAGCTCCTCCAGCATCAGTCACAATACTGAATCTTGATGAAGGATTGCTCGTGCCAATACCTACGTTACCAGCGAAACTACTATCACCCGTTCCACTAACTGTTAAATCACCTGTTAATTTCATATCTCCATTTCGTTTTACATAAAATGTATCACTCTGCCCGGAGCCTGATGCAATAGCTAACACAGGGTCATAAGTGTCTAAATTAAGGACTGTCGTGCTAAACCCGGATGGAACCTCTCCTGCAGTCCAATCAACAGGCGTCCAACCACTACTCTGGTCATTATCATATATTGCGTAAGCAACCCCACAAGAAGTATCACCATTATCAACATAAACTTCTACAGCAGCTCCTTCATAAGTATCTCCTTCTACAATCCTAATCTTCTTAATAACACCATTAGTATTGTAATAACCCCTATTCAGTAAGGTTATTGTTGGGTTACTCCCATAATGCACAGTTGCATAAAAAACAGTATAGGAATGCCTACTACTCGTGGTATCCCAAACAACGAAACGAGCCGCAGCCCTTGTTCCACCACTACCACCATCACTCACAGGACCATTACTCGCAATCCTATACCAACCAGGAGTTGTTATAGTGGCACTATTACGTTCTCTTTTAGCAACAGACGTGGTTCCACCTAAACTTATATCACCACCACTAACTGTTAAGTCACCTGTGATTTTTAAATTGCCTGTGCTAGATAAAGTCATCCTATAAGTGCTACTGCCACTAGGTCTGAATTGTAATGAACCACTATCATCATCTGATTTCGTAGCAATATCATAATAAGTAGCACCATTATGCAATCTAATGTAAGCCCATTGCCCTTGACTTGTTCCAGTTAAATAAATTGTTGGTGCAGTTCCTGATAAGGTTACATCATCCGTGAATCTTCCAGTGCCCTGAACATCCAACTTATAAGAAGGATTGCTCGTGCCAATACCAACGTTACCATTATTATCAATACGAACTTTCTCACTGCCTTCAATTAAGAATTTTAATTCACCTAAACCAGCATAATCACCATTTCCAACAACATTTATAAATCCTTCGCCAGTCCCTGATGTCACGCCCATCGCTATTTTAGCACTGTCTGTTTGGTCTGCTGAAATATCAATATAATCAGAAGACTTAGCAGTTATAGAACCAGCAACCTCCAATTTTTTAGAAGGATTGCTCGTGCCAATACCCACATTACCCCCATTCAAGTAAGAATTCCCGCCTGAATTAATCTTTACATTAGAACCTATCATGGCATAAGCATTAGCATAATCAACTCCATCACTATACACAGCGAACTCAGCACCACCAGTATCTTCATCAGTGATAGCTGCCATAGTTGAAGTAATCTCAGCGAAATTCCAATTACTAAAAGATAAGTAACCACCACTAACTGTTAAGTCCCCGTCAATCTGTAAGTTACCAGAACTATCAATAGTTCCAACAACAGTATTTGAAGAATTTCTAAATTGTAAATAATCTGTTTTTAAAATGATATTGTGTTGACTAACAATATTAGTAGTTCCAGTCCCTGAACCAGCAGTATCACTTGCTATCACAACATTCTCACTACTATCAACACCAATATATGCACTTCTTGTTCCATCTGCTTTTTTGAATGAAATATATTTCCAACCATCTTCTTTAACCCTAAGAAATTCATCCGTATCCGTAGTAATTTCTATTAATCCAGCAAAACTACTTGTTCCAGTGCCACTAACTGTTAAGTCTCCTGTAATATCAACATTGCCAGTAGAACTAATACTGAAAACAGGGGAATCAATAGAATCAACAGGATTAATTTGTATGCTGTCTTGACCAACCAAGAATTCAGAACTAATAGGCCCACTACCTCCTGCTCTAAATCCAAGATAATCACCTACAGCAGAATGCCATGACTGCCTAATTAATATTCCACCATGATTTTCTGTATTATACTGAGTGCACCCCCATAATATATTTCCATAATCATCTGTCCTTATTATTGTTGGGTTTGTTGCACCAGTTATATCCAACACTGGTGTGGCCCCTCCCGTGCTCTTAAAAGAACCACTAACTGTTAAATCACCGTTGATAGTTGTGCTTGAATCAATATTAAGAGTGCCTGTGTCCAATAATTTTATAGTCTTACCACTAACCTTATTCTTAATCCAAACACCATCAT
>Ga0190310_1000417_pt1 | contig 14412 bp, 30 predicted proteins | sample 48700778_MG_FD_165059 | JGI IMG/M metagenome (GOLD analysis project Ga0190310, IMG submission 165059) | Hydrothermal vent sediment bacterial communities from Southern Trench, Guaymas Basin, Mexico - 4870-07-7-8_MG | ecosystem: Environmental > Aquatic > Marine > Hydrothermal vents > Sediment ... | reverse complement strand
CGAAGACACCACGAGCTCTAAATGGGTCGAAAACGCCACCCTTCCAGATAATCTTAACATAATAAGGAACAAGCTCAAGATTGGAAGGGTTATACTCCGAGTAGGCTTCATTTTCACGAGGATGAGAAACAAGTTTAACGACTTCGTCCTCTAAAAACAGACGAAACTCACGAGGATTATAGCGAACAGAAATATCCACAGGATGACGCAGATAAACATTAATCTTACTATACACCTCGAAGGGATGCGGAGGATAATGCCTTATATCCTTGATTTCAAAGACACCCTTCTCCTCAAGCATAGTGAAAACCCTGAGAAACTCATCGAGAATCGGAGCATCGCTTGTCAGCCACCTATACATCTGAGCAAGTCTCTCAGCAGGAGAAAGACTATTCTCAGCCACAGACACCACCCTAATAACAATATAGATAAAAGCACAATATAAATTCAAACAGCGGACAACATACACGAGCCAATAATATAATAGGTAACCTTAAAAACTTAAATACCATAAAAGACATCAATTAATATGGTGAACAAACATGCCAAGGTCAAGGAGATTTAGCGACACCTCAGTGCTAAGACACAGGGCAAAGATGGAGCGACTATTCCTAGGATACATCACAGAAGAGACAGGACGAGAACTAGCCAGAGCAGTCTCAGGAAGATGGAGAGAGAAATTCCTACCATTCAGAGAAGCCTACAACAAGCTAATAGGCATCCTAGAGAAAAACGACGTCCCACCTGGTCTCTATGGTCTATACAGAAGCTTCCTCCTCAAGGCACTAGCCAACATACCAGTAGGAACAGCAACACCAGACGAACTAATAAGAGAATTCGTCGACCACTGCGGACTCGACCCAGCAGTCCTAGGAGACATACTAGACCAATTCGACCTCAGAGAAAAAGCACCAGAAGAGCACACACCAAAGAAGAAGACTTAAACACCGTAATCACAGAGCCAAGATTAAACCCTACCCCCCTCTTTTTTTACGAAGCTTCTCAATAAGCTTCTTCTCCTCCTCGGTGAGCTCGACACCTTCCTCGACATCCTCTTCAATTACATTACCCATGCCTCTCCTAGCCATATAGTCCTCGAACAGCATTCTAGCAATACCCTCAGGAGTAAAACTATAGCCACCACCGCCACCATAGCCAGACAGTCTACTAATGCTTCTAAGGAGATTTTCAACCTGCCTAGCATAGCGAAGATACTTTCTGAGAATTCTAATCATAGTCTCGATATCCTTTAAAGTAATCTCGTCCTCGCTCACTTCCACACCTCCACGACAAGATAATTACCCTCGAGACTAATCTTGCAGTTACGATACTTTATCCGACGCCTAATAAAGTTAACTATGCTATCCATAGGGATAAGAATATAACCATAATCGCCCTCAATAACAACCTTACCATCAAGACCACTCTGCCTAAGCCGTCTCTGAATAAGCCTCAAAGCCCTCCTATGACCTCTAACAATCCTACCAGACAACACTATCACCAAAATTTAAATACCACTAAAAACTATATATAATTTGAAATGTCCACCCCAGCCTACACAATCAGCGACATAATGACCAACATACTAACGGCAATCCAGAACATACTCGGAGAAATAGCCAACGTCATAGCAGAGAACGCACAGGTAATCGCCACCGTGGTTGTGCTCGGTGGCATAACCTACATGGTTTACAGATACGGAGCAAGGATATTCAGAGGACTAACGAGAATATTTGGAGGACTCTTCTAAGAGTCCTCACCAGAAGGGAGAGGCGAACTCGCCCTCCCACACCCTTACAATTTATAAATGTCCTATTTTTAAACTATTAAGTGGAGGATGAGAGCATGATAGATTTAAGTATAATATACCTATGCCTACTGCTTGGATTTGTAACAGCAACCACACTATACGCTAAGAAATGGGCTAAGGGAGAGGAATTCGACCCAGTCAAGTATTTCAGCATGATAGCATTCTACTTCCTCGTCGGCATAATACTTGCAGTAACAGGACAGACAGTAACTATGGAGAACATAGAGGCACAAGCATCACAGTATGGCTTCCTACTATTGATGCTCTATGCAATCTTCCAGTTCATATACAGGCTAATAAGAAAATACACAGAGAAACTAACAGAGGAGGAGGAGAAGTAAAATGGTGGTGCTGGTCGAAGCTGAAACCAATAACGTATATCAAGAAGCACGAAGCGTTCTAGGAAGCTTCATAACACAGCTGATATCAATATTCAGGAGAATACTTGACTTCGCACTAGCGGTAAGCAGGATGGTAATCAACTATGCATCCGAGCACCCACTGGGAGCAGTTCTCCTAGCCTGTAACATAATGATATGGGTGAGCTAGAAATGGAGAGTGCCAAGGGAATAATATGGGAGCTGTTAAAGGGAACACCATTCGAGAAAGCAGGAGTAACTCCTCAGCTGACACAGAGGGAGCTTAAAATCGAGATGAATGAAGAGCAATTCAAGAAAACACTGGTGGCTGGACTAGAGCCTGAAAAAGCAGTTAAACTGCTCACGTGCATGGATATCAAGTTTCTAAACGGTAAAATGATAGTAACCATAAAACTGTTATAGAGGATACGACATGTCTCTGATAACAATTGAATTCCCAGACCTCATACAAGGACTAATAGATGCATTCTCAAGTCTAGGAGAATGGCTTTCACAGGCATACAATTGGATTGGAAGCGGAATAAACTGGATTGCACAGCAAATCTACAACTTTGGAGAATGGATATACAACGGCATAATATGGGTAATAGCACAGATTTCAAGCATACTAGAAACCATCTGGAATGCAATAGCAGAATGGTTCGCAGGAATAGGAGAACAAATATCCAGCTGGGTTACAGGCTTCAGAGATACTGTAAACCAGTGGTTCACAGACCTAATGAAAAACATCAGAAACAAGATTATAATGACAGTAACAGCAGACATAGCAATAGCTGGAGCATGGAAGGCTGGAGAACGCATACTACAGGCAAAATCAGGCAAGGATATCTTTTACGGTATAGCTGGAATGATACTTTCACCAGTAGTCGGATACTTCATAGGACAAATAGTAGATACACTTGTGCCGAAGCCATCAACTGAACCATATCCACTAGTGCCGAAGCTAACAGGACTCCAATACACTCCACCAGCCATATCCATACCACTTGTAGAGGAGAAACAGCCACCATCACTTGAACAACCACCAAGACCACCACACTGGCACATGGGAGTAGTTGAAGAGACAGCAGAGATAGAGGCTGAAGTTGAGGCAATTAAAGGCAAGATAGTTGAATGCGAAGCCCAGATACTGTCTGAATGTTACATAGTTAAAGGCAAGGTAGCAGAGCGTGGTGCAGATATAACAGCAGAATATCTGATAGTCAAAGGCAAGACAGCTGAATGTGAAGCCTCGATAACAACAGAGTATGAGGCATGGTCGTCTGCATACATTAAGAGAGAGGTAGAGATAACGTCAGAGACCGAGCACTCAACTCCGAATATCCAGACGCTTAGGATGAGAGTGTATCCTTCGACATAAGGCAGTCTGCCTTTCCAGAATTAATATATTTATCCTATTTTTTATTTTACTATGGTGGTTGAAGTGGCAGAGGTAAACGTTAAGGTATTGTATGAAATTGAGGTTAGAGACAAGTATGGGAGACTTGTGAAGAAAATCGAGAAAGAGTGCAAGAGCTTTGTCAAGAACTTTCTCCGTGGATTGTTTGCTTTAATGCAGACTGACCCTGACAGAAACAGTCTGGCAACAGCTGATGTGGTTGATACAGGTGGCAATACAGTTGATTTCTGCGGTGGAGATGCTGGAGGCTATGTTCTGCATGTGCCATACTGTGTCTATGCTGAAAGCGGAGACGACAACTATGGCATAGTCATTGGAAGCGGGACAACAACACCGACACCAGACGATTATAATCTGGCATCCAAGATAGGAAACAGCACATTAAGTCATGGAGAATGCGTGGTTGAAAGCGTTACAGTTAGTGGGAACACAGTTACACTGACAGTTAAGAGAACATTTGAGAATATTTCAGGCTCAACTGTAACGATAAATGAGATAGGGCTTGTAGTCAAGCATCAATACAAGGATGCTGGAGGAACAGAGCATACATACTATATACTGATTATCAGGGATGTGTTGGATACTCCAGTCGATGTCCTGAGCGGTGGATTACTTACAGTAAAATACAAGATAAAGACAACAACTTAAAGGTAGTCCATCATGCTCGGCTACCGATACAAGATAATAGTGAAAGACAAGAATGGCAAGGTAATCAAGAAAATAGAGAGGAAAGGGCACAGCTTCACAGGGAATTTCGTGAAATTCCTTGATGCGTTCTTCCAGTGTCGCACAGATATCGGAGAGGCTATAGGAATGCAGATAAAGAACACTGATGGAAACTATGACCGCATAGGCGGAGCAGACTATGGAGGGTATAATGTAAAGGAGGCTATGCCTTTTAGAGCAGTCTCTGGAGAAGACGAGTTCGGGATAGTTGTGGGAACGGGAACAACGCCACCAGATACTACGGACTACAAGCTGGAGTCCCAGATACCTCACGGGACGGGAGCTGGAATGCTTGAATATGGTGAAGTTTATCTTGAGGCTATGACGGACGATAAGCTCTACTACTCCAGAACATTCACCAACCACAGCGGTTCAACTGTAACGATAAATGAACTTGGGATAATAGTTAGAAACACCTACGTAGATGATGGTGGAACAGAGCACTGTAACCACTTCTTAATTGCCAGAGATGTCTTGGATACTCCTATTGAGGTTCCTGATGGAGGCAGTATAAAGGTATACTATGTCTTTGAAGTAGAGACACCATAACAAGATGGATGCTGGAAAGATTATTCCAGCAGTCATACTGTATGCAGTGGCTTCGCTGTCTGACATAGCTACTACTCTCATAGGTCTCCAGTATGGCTTCGTGGAGTCTAACGAGATTGCTTGGACTGTTATTTCACGGTATGGATGGCATGTGTATTTCATCTGCGACATGCTCTACTTTTTAATGGCGTCTGCACTCATCATCCTTTTTTCCAAGCTTCTCAAAGGGATAGCTGGTGGAAACAAGACTGTTGTCAAGATAGCGGATAACCTGTATATAGTCCTTTATGTTCTGGCAGGGATAAGATTTATACCAGCGATACATAACTTTATACTGGTAAGCAAGGTTGTGGGAGCATGAGGATGACAGCTGAACAGGTTATAAGATTAACTGCTCTAATCATTCTCGGAGTCGTTGAGGCAGTCAATCTGATGACAGCTAGAATTGACAGCTTTATCCTTGGCATGATAACTGCCTTGGTTGGAGCACTTGCAGGATACGGTTACGGATTTTATCGGACTAATCGGAGACGAAGGTAAAACCTTATATAAAGTCTAAACGTTTAATTTAAATGGTGAAGTGCCGTGAGCGTGGCTAGACAGCATATTATCTCTAGGATAAGAAGCAGGAGAATAAATCATAGTAAGAGAATGAAAGCTATAATGGTGAGAGAGCTGAGGAGAATGCCAAAGACTAGGAAAGCTATAATGGAGAAGAGAGCTGAGATAGCGTGGAGACGCACAACGAGGAGAACATTTTACCAGCTTCCACCGTCTGAGAGAGCTAAGCTGTTGGAGAGGATGCTTGAGGAGTTCTTTGAGCTTATGGAGGCTGGAGTGATTTAGAGTTGGTGAGGCTTCTCGGAGTAGTTATGTCGGTTAGAGAGTTTCCACTATGCTGGTGGTGGCTTAGGAGAATAGATTGGATTGACAAGCTGATTGTCAGATATTATCCGCATCACATAGCCCATCAGATTGCACAGGAGTTTTTCATGGAGCATAGCGAGTATAGTCATTTCCTGTTTTTGAACGAGGACACTTTTACGACACCATGCCATGTAAAGCTTATCGAGGAAGACGTTAGAGAGTATGACCTGCCAGTCATAGGTGGATACAGTAACTATGATTTCAGGCATCACAGTGTAAACTTTAACTTTAGAGACCTGCGTGGGTTAAGGATATATACTGCTGAACAGTATAGGCTGAGAAACATCGATGAAATTGCGAGAAGAGAGTTCATCGGAGAAGATGTGGAGTGGTTTAACAGTTACATCGTTAAGGTATTCTATCAGGGATTGACGCTGACAGCCATCAAGAGAGAGGTGTTGGAGAAAGTGCCTATTAGACCATACAAGTTCGTGGTCGACAACATTCTTGGAGTAATGATGCGTCGTGGAATAATGCATGACCTCCAGTTCGCCATAGACCTGAAGAATGCTGGTATTCCATGGTATGTCGACCTCAGAGCATTTGTGCCACATCTCCCATGCTCGAGAGGGTTCATAGATTTGAGAGGGAAGAGACCTTATGTTAAGCTTATTAGAGCTGATGGCAGTATCGAGACTATCAGGGAAGATGAAGCCTACTCTGGAAAACCATCGACTGCAGAGGATTTCAGAAAGTCATTTATCGGGGAAATAGATAGGAGAGAGTTTAGGAAAAGATTTATTGGAGTCTAGAAGAGAGTCTGCTGTATTTCACTGTAATACGTCTTGTCCACTGCTTCACGGTAGAGTTTCCTCGCATTCTTTAATCTCTCTATGCTTAGCTTACAGTATTTCTCCATTATCTCAATTCCAACGCATTTCCTATTCAATACCTCGCAGACAATTGCTGTTGAACCGCTCCCTAGAAACGGGTCAAGCACATAGTCTCCCTCGTTACTCCATCCTCTAACTAGAAAATCTATTAGTGAAATCGGCTTCTGCGTTGGATGACCTGTCCTCTCAATTTTCTTCATGGCTGGCTTGTTTGGGAACTCTAGAACAGTTGTCGGGTAGCGGTATCCACTGCTTACAGTTGAGGCTCTAAATGCTCCGCTGTAAGGGTCATATCCTTTTCTATGGATACTGTATGCCTTGCCTACTCCTCCAATTTCTCTCCAATTATATGTTATGTTCTCGATTGAAGCATCCCTTTTAATTAAAGCTACTATTATCTCGTGCCTCATCAACGGCTTAACTTTAGCTGTAATGTAGCTGATTGGTATCGGCTTCACCCACACCATGTCAAAGGCTACCTTAAAGTATCGTGTAATTGCTCCACCATAGTCCATGAAATAGCTGGGTAATCCGAAAAGCATCGCCACTCCATTCTTCTCCATGACAGCATATAGTCTCTTGTAGAATTCACTCCAGTTTCTCTCAGTTTTCCACTTTTGGCTCCGTGTTCTCCTATCCCTATACTCGACATAGGGTGGGTCAAGTATAACCAGTTTAAACCTGTTTACTGGAAGCCTCTTCAGTATCCTCCATGCATCTCCATGATATATCGTAACATTCTCCGTTGAATAATATGGCTTCACCTCTCACCACCTCTAAACTTAATCTTAACCTTGTCGAATAAAACATTTCTCCTTCTCCATGGCTGACGGCTCTCCATCTCATATCTCCTCTCGTCATCATACAGTAGCCTACAGAGGTCGCAGTCAATATCACAGTAAAGTATAATATGATAGCCCTTGAGAGGAGAAGCCTTCAAGACCGCTCTCCTGCAGTGCCTACACCTTACAATCTTAAACAGTATCCTCAAAGCATCCTCCCATGAAACAGCTCTCCCAGTCCTACGGTAATCCCAGTCAAGGTCAATTGTAACGAGATAGCTCATGTTCCCATCTCCTCTGGAACGTCTCCATACCAGCTCTCGATTTCAGCTCCACTCTCATCTTCATAGCTTGTCCTCCATGTAAATAGTAGCTCGAAAAGCTCCCTAGCTCTACTCGGAGTCCATGGAATAATGCTCCATCCACTTCTAATCACGTAAAGGTCTCCACCAGTAAACCACCATTCATTCTCTGGATAGCCTACGCATTCCTCGACAAACTCCTTAAGCTTGTCCTCAGCCCAATCCTCTATCTCAGTGTCTCTCGCATACATTTCATCTACTGTTACCCACAGCTGTATAATTGCATTATGATATGTGCTGTGGATGACGATGCCATGCATTACAGTGCTAAGTCTCGCAATATCTGGACGCTTAACAAATCTCCCAGTAGCCTTGTCTCTGAACATTACATAGTATCTGTAACGTGTCCTGTAAAGCTCAGCATATCTTCCATCAAGGCTTTTTCTCGCAACCAATACAGCTCTCCGCTCTACTTCCATTCTCCCACCTCCTTTAAAAGCTGGATGCAATACTCTGTTGGCACGATAAAGGAACGCTTCTCCTTAACCACATGGACATAGCACTCCAGCTTCTTTAAAATATCGTATAGTCTGCTCCGTTTAACCTGAAAATCGTGGACGAGACTGCTTGTCGGATACTTTTTATGCGTTGCTAGAACTGTTAGAAGCGGGATGAGGTCTAGGTCAAGTCTCCTCTTGTCTTCGAGATGGCTTTTAATGAAAAGCTCTGGTTCAAGTCTAAAGTTTCTCGATAACTGCCATATTAAATCAACATCCTGTCTCCTAACTTTCATCCTCATCTCGATGAATGCACATGCCTTCAATAAATCATCTAGGTGCTGTTTAGCTCTAGCTCTGCTATGCTCATGCATGAAATTCTCCAAGGCTCTCTTATACCTTACGCTCCGTGTAATCTTTTCAGGTATCTCAACCTCTAAGGTAGCATAGTGGGTGTATTGTATCCTTGCTGGAATAGGGTGGATATTTGGCTTCACAGGTCTCCTCAAATGGTAAAATCTAATCGTCTTGTCTTTGATGTCGCTCTCGAAAACTGGATTACCTACAATTATCCTATGTATCATGGGCTGGAGATTAAGTATCGCTGAACCAACGAAATCCGCTATATCGAGACTGAGAGTATGCGTATGCTTACTGATGCAGTGCGTATAGCATAGTGTCGCAAATGTCTGGACAATTGAGACAATACTGTAAGTTGTCTGCCCCTTGCTGACGTCATCGACAAGTATCGTAACTCTCCCATGATTGAGAATATCCTTGAAGTCTCGGAGACCAGCTAAGGTAACGCTGTCAATTCGGAGAATGTTTCTAGCCTTCGAGAGCTTTAAATTGGTTTCCAAGTTATCCATTACAGTTGATTTCCCAGTCCCGCTACAGCCTACAACGAGAAGACACTTGTTAGCGACATCACAGAGAACCTCCATGACTGCAAGTGCACCAAGCCCACGATGACTCCGCTCCACAGCCTCGTAGTATCGTCTAAGCTTCTCCTGCTTGTCACCGAACTTCAGCCTCACTCTAAAGCTCTCCCTTAACCAAGTCATCCGCTCTCCTAATTCTTACAATAACATAATCCTTATTATACTCTAGAAGCTCAATAAGAACATAATGCCAATCCTTAGGTATCCACGCTCCACAGCTCAGTCTATTGACTCCGCCTTTAAATCTCTGGATTTTATAAATTCTCCTTAGGAACGGCACAGCTTCCTTCCTCCATACGCTATATAGGTTGCTATGACTTTGCCCTTGACATTTTCTCCCTTCTCCTCTATAAGCTTCCATGCTTTCTCTAGTGCCTCAACTATCCCGTTAGTGTAAATCTTGTAGACGTCATAGTTAAGCTCTCCCATGAACCTCAGTATTCTTGCAACTGTCTCTGCAGTCGACAGCTCATTCTCCCATGCCAACAGAAATCTTGCAAGTTCCCTATACTTTCCAGCTTCTAAAAGCTTCTTTGTTGTCTCGGTTACATGTGCTATAATGTCGTTGGCTTCACGTTTGGCAGTTCTCACTCCATATCTCCTATACTTTCCCATCTTGCACCACCTCTTGAAAAAAAGGTGGAGGGTTTAGGTGAAGGTATAGTATCTCTTGACTTTCTTGATTACTGTCCTCACTTTCTTTCCTGCATCAACTATGGGCTTGATGGCTTTAAGTTGCTTTACCAGAACCTGTGAAAAAGTGTGTCTCCTCTCCGTTACTGTCTTCCCAGCCTCTTCATACTCGACAGTGGCAATAGCCACTTCTCCGAGGCTGATTTCCTCGAACTCGACGCCAACTATCTTGATTTCCCTGCCTACAAGCTCCGTCAGCTGTCCAACGCTGTCAAAACTGCCCTTATAGACGTCGCTGAAATCCACTTCCTCTGTTGAATAGTCGATTTCCTTCTTACCTGCTGGGTCAGGCATCTTACCCTACCCCCCATCCTTAAATTACCCATGTCCCTATTTAAATTTTTCGGTGGAGAAAACGAGAGAATTTTAATTTTTTTCGAGAAATTGGAGGTCGTGTATGGCAGGTAAGTTGTCCGAAAATTTGGAAAAAGAAAAAAAGAGAGGGAGAGTTGGAGACAGCATCCATCACAGCTTTTTCTCGAGCTCTGTCAGTCTTCTCCATAGTCTCTGGACGTTTTTCTTGAGTTTTCTGTGCTCCTTGTAGGTGTATAGCACCATCTCCGATATTGTCTTTAACTCGTGTTTGAGCTCCTTCTCAAGGTTTTCCAGACGTCTCTCTAGTTCATCGATTTCTGGCTCTACTTCCTCGTGAATGTATCCCCAGACCTCATCCTCTTTCTTGCTCACCTCTGCTCTTCCTCCTCTTTTGGTGGTCTAAAGTGTATCGTTATTTCTCCTCTTTTCCACAACTTTACTGCGTAGTCGATTGTGTTTTCAACGAGCTCCATCAGAAACATTCTTGGCACAACCCTTGTCTTGTCAAGCATGGCTACTGTGCAGTCAAAGACTGTCATCATCATGAGGCACAGTCGCTCTGCTCCAGTCAATTGTAGCATTATGTTTGAAAGCTTCTTAAACTTCTTCTCGTCGTTGAGAATTCCCTCTGCTATTCTCAGAAACATGTCTTTTATCTCCTTGTTTCTCCTGACAAACTCTGCACCCTCGACGCTTGTTGTAATCCATCCTTTCACAAGCTCCATGTCAATTACTTTCTTTTCTCCTCCATTTCTCTCCACAGCTTCTCCCTCCTTTCTCTCGCATAGGTTTCGACACAGCTTTTAAACCAGTCAAATGCACATCTGAATCCGTCGTGGAATGGACACTGCCCACACTTGTGCTCGTATTCTCTGCATATTGAACGCTTTATTCTCGGAAATCTGTAAATCACTTTCCTAATCCAGCTTATTTTCTCCATCACTCTCCACGCTCCTTCTCTGCTACCTCTTTTATCACTTCCTCTGGTGGCATCAGTTCCAGTATGCTTTTGTCGTTGTGCTTGTGGTAAAAGTCTGCGACTGTTCGCATGTATCGTAGCAGTGTTACGATGTCTCTGATGTTTCTCAGTTTTACTGAAAGCTCTGTTAGGTCTAGTATATATGACTTGTCTCTGGCTTCCAGTTTCCGCTTCGTTATCTCCATCTCTGCCTTATACATCCACTCCTTCAAATTCATTTTATCACCTCCTCTGGTTTTAGGTCTCCCGCCTCTTTCGAGGCTGACGGAGACCATCTCGGAGAGTGATAGGAGCAGGGCTACTCGGAGAAATGATTTGAAGGCTTTGAAGCTCTTTTTATCCTTTACTATCTCTCTTGCACATGCAATTGACTCCAAGAGGCTCATTCTCTCGTCTCCTTTGAAAGAATGGTGGGTGGGTGTTATAGCATTCTGACTTCCCAGAACTCGATGTCTTCTATGTCAAGCTCTTTTCTTTCTTCTCCTCGTGCTGGTCGTTTCAAGGTTACTACTAGCATTATGTCTCCTTCTCTGTGATGGTATAGTTGTTTGCTTGGTTTAAAGTTTACTCCTAGTATCTTGTTCACTAGCTCTACGGTGCTTGGGTGTCTTATGAAGCACATGACTGGTCTGCCTTTGTGTCGTTCATAGACTTCACTTGCAGTTAGTTTTTCTACTGCGAGTATAAACTTTTTGTTCTCGAAGGCATTTAATGGTAGTGCATTTAAGATGACTACTCGCTCTCCCATGCCTTCTCAATCTCCTCCATCACTTTTTCAGCTTCCTCTTCGCTTTCAAGTATCCTTTTCAGCCATCTCAGACTTTTCTGGTCTCCGTAGTAGATGCCTGAAAAATTGATTGCTCCTCCATTCACGGCCTCGATGATGTAGTATTTGAGCAGGTCTATGGCATTCATCTGCTTTTCACTTAACTTGCATTTCTTGGCCAACTTTTCCTCGCTATCGTCTCCGTAAAATAGTGTTGCACTGCAATTCCATACGCTCACTGTAAGCTCTTCGCCTATTATGGTTGGCATTAGCACATAGGTAACCACTGCCTCTCCGTCTCTCACTGATGCTTCTATTACTTTGACGTTATGGCTTTTCTCGAACTCTGCTATCTTTTCAAGTAGCTCGTCGCTGTCCCTTACTTTTCCCAGACTTCTCTTATGCACATACACGTCTCCCACCACCTTTCTCACCTCCTCTCTTTTTTCTCCCCCTCTGCGATGCGGATTGTAGTCCGCATCGCAGAGGTCTGGGAGAAAATATGGTGTTCTCGCTGAGGTAAAAGGTGAGGAAAAGACTGTGCTCTGGGAAAGGGAAAAAAGCTGGAGGAGTTTAATGCTTGTCAAATCGTCATTCTGCTATTCATGTCCTCTCTGCGAGTATGGAACAAGCTTGACGTTATAGATGCCTTCTGGTAGCTCTAGGAGTCCGTGCTCTTCATGGTATAGTGTGGCTGGTGCTTTCACTTTGAATATTCCTGCTTTCTCGTCTTTTATCAGTTCTCCTCTTAAGACTTTCACTTTTTCTAGGTGCTGTTCACTTGCATAAATCATGTCCAATATTGACTCGTCTTCGTCATCTTCTCTGGTAAACACTATGTCTCCGAGTCGGTTGTAGAACATCAAATGTATGAAGTGTGGTTTGTCTCGCCACCATATAAGGCATGGTGGATGTTCGTGGTCTTCGTAGATTTCCTTTCCTATCGCTAGTATCCCAGCATACACGTAGTATGCTATTCTTCTGCCGTTTATGATGCCATAATATATTCTGCGTTTTCCAAGTCTAATCTCGACATGGTCTCGCCACTCTAGAATTTCTGGCTTTGCCTTCTTTACTTTGAACTCGATGGCTTTTCCTCTGTAGCTCCATGTGAATTCTGCATCCCAGCTGTCTGGTTTGAATGTTAATGTTGCTCCTAGCGGTAGTTGGTAGGTTCTCCATGATATCCACGTGTAGAATAGTGGTCTTATTCGCTCCCATGTTCCCCAGTCTGCGTCTCTGAATGATGGTTCTCTCTTGTAAATCTCTATCACAACGTTGATTGCTGACTTCTCTAGTAGGTCGTAGTAAACTGTCCTTTCCGCTGGGCTTAATGAAATTTTCTTGTATTTCTTGTTCTCTGCCTCGACTATTATTGGTTTCTTTAGATACCACCATCCTCCGCATGTCTTGTAAACGCTCTCATACTCGATGCACCCTGACATCCCTGACCTTATCTTGTTTTTGAATGCCTCTACTGGTAGGAATTCATAGAGCATCTCTGACTCGCCGATGCCATCGTATAGCAGTAGTCTGGTGTTCTTGTATTTGATGAGACTGCAGAAATATAGTCCGCTTCGGTGTGGTGAGCCTCTGCACTCGTCATAGGTTTCACAGTATCTGCAATAGAAGTGCTTTGCGACTGGCTTTATTTCTATATCTCCTATTTTCATTTTTAAATCTCCCTCCTCGGGCTTTTTGAGAATGTCTCGGTGGCTGGACGGACAATAAGAGTGTCCGTCCAGACTGGGAGACTCCCGAGACGGGAGTCTCCGAAAAATATTTTAGGCTGGAAAAGGTTAGTTATTGTTTTGGTTCTCACCTCCGCTGTTTTCATGCTCCCCCACCGAGACACCTTGTCGGTATCTCGGTGGTCTGGGAGCTTGGTTTAAATAAAAAAGGTGTGGGAGAGTTTAACAATCTTCGCTGACTACTCTGATGTCTCCTATGTCTAACTCTTTCACTAGTGTTCTTAGTTTTCTCTCGAGCTCTTCATACCATGAGATGACTTGGTCTTCTGCTTCTATTACTTTTTCTTTGATTTCCTTGATTTTGTTTGTGTCGAGGTCTCGAACTTCGTTTGCTGTGCCGTCGTAAGCTATTAGGCAGTCATGGAACTCCATGATATGCCCGTTTACTGTAAGTTTTATGTCAAATCGTGTAATTACTCGCACTCTGTATGGTCCCTCTTTCTCCGTTGCTACTATTTCCATTTCTCTATCTGTTATTAGGTTCATTTTTCTCACCTCTCTTTTTTTTCTCCCCCACCGAGACACCTTTAAGGCATCTCGGTGGTCTGGGAGCTTGTTAAAAAAATAAAAGGTGTGGGTTTTCACATATACTCCTCCCAAAACCATTTTTCTGCTTCCTCGACGGTATCGAAACCTCCTGCGATGATGGTGGTCTCCCCGCCTTGTATGTCAATTCCAATCTCGTCGACTAGCCATAGGATTTCTGTTTCGGTGATGTAATACTTGCCATTACTCCCTTGCCATAATGAGTATCGGTAGTCG
>Ga0190310_1000416_pt1 | contig 14469 bp, 15 predicted proteins | sample 48700778_MG_FD_165059 | JGI IMG/M metagenome (GOLD analysis project Ga0190310, IMG submission 165059) | Hydrothermal vent sediment bacterial communities from Southern Trench, Guaymas Basin, Mexico - 4870-07-7-8_MG | ecosystem: Environmental > Aquatic > Marine > Hydrothermal vents > Sediment ... | reverse complement strand
GAGGACATGAAGAAAGCCATTGCAAATAGGTTAAGGCCCGCCTTAGCCGTAGACGCGGTAGTCATCAGGAGAAATGGCAATATAGTCCTCGTGAAGAGGAAGAAGCCTCCATATGAAGGCTATTGGGCTTTGCCTGGCGGATTTGTCAAGTATGGAGAGACCGTTGAAGATGCCGTTAAGAGGGAAGTTGAGGAAGAGACAGGGCTTGATATCGAAATTAAAGGATTAATAGGTGTATACTCAAAGCCTGACCGTGATCCAAGAGGGCATGTAGTCTCCATAGCCTATCTAGTTGCTGAAATAGGCGGGCAGCTTCGAGGATCAGAGGAGACAGATATTGGCGAGTTCGATGTAATTCCAGATAAGCTGGCCTTTGATCACAATGATATTCTTCGAGATGGACTTAAACTTGCAAGAAAAATGGAAATCAACGTTAACATCAACATCGAGTAATAATAACCATCCTCATAATAATAGTAATCTTAATAAGCTTCATTAATCATCTTCGCCTAATTTATAAACTTCTAGTGGCCTAAAGCATTTGGTGGACTCTTTGAAGCTAGATTCAAGAATAATCGTTGGTGGTTTCCTGGTTGCTTTGGGAATAATTATAGCATTGTTTGTTAGTGGTGTTGTACCTTCAACAGTATTGTCGGGCGTAATTCCTATGGTGATTGCCTACATTATCATTGCGATAATAATATGTGTAGGGCTTGCTGTTATAATCTTAGGTAAGAAGGAGCGGGAGATAGAGGAGGTGTAGTTCATGAGCAGCATAATTGTAGTAACTACAGATTTCGTCCCGGGCTATGAGATTGAGAAGGTGTTAGGCGTTGTCATGGGGAGCACTGTTAGAGCGAGGCATATAGGTCGTGATGTTAAGGCCGCGTTGAAGAACATTGTTGGTGGTGAAATTAGGGATTACACGGAGCTTCTTGAGGATGCTAGAAGAGAAGCCATGAATAGGATGATAAAGCAGGCTAAGGAGCTTGGTGCTGATGCGGTTATAAACTTGAGGTTCATGACCTCTATGGTTACGACAGGCGCAGCTGAAATACTTGCCTATGGCACTGCTGTTAAGCTAAGAAAGAAAGAGCTCTAATTCAATCCTTATGTAGAAGCTCCAGCAAGTCCTCAATTGATGATATTTTAATTGCTCTTTCAGCTATTCTCTCTAGCTCTTTTAATGCTTCGCCACCAGTATAATCTCTATCATTCGTCTTGGCTAGGCCCATCTTAGTTTCAACCAGATAGACTTTCTTGCCCATGTCTATTGCCTTGCTTACAGCTTCAAGGTTTTTGATGTTCCCCCATCCTATTGGAACGTCGGTTAATATCACTGCATCGCTCTTCTCTATTAACTCTAAATTTCTTTTATGGGATGAGTCCGATATGGGTGAAAATGGTGCTTCGTAAACGACTTCCTCGCATAGACTCATGGCGGCTTCGTAGTCGGAATCTAATATGTTTAGGACTCCTGCTGTAACTTTGAATCCTTTATCAACTAGTTCCTTTAGAACAATGGTGCCAGTTCCTCCACCACAAACCACATGTACTCTCTTTTCTCGTTTAATTGAAATGATCTTGGATGCAGGAAGGGGGGTTACGTATATTGCCCCTGTCATTGGGTGTCGATGTATTGATGCCTTAACGCCAAAGACCTCCTCTATGTTTTTCGAGGTTAAAACCTCTTCTGGTTTACCTATGGCGTATACACATCCATCTTTCATGAATATTATCTTATCGCAGTAGTATGCCGCTAAGTTGAAGTCGTGAATTACAGCTATGATTAAAAGGTCTTTTTCCTTGCATAACTTCTTTAGAAGCTCTAGTATTTCTATTTGGCTGCTAACATCGAGATGTGATGTAGGCTCATCCAAGAGCATTATTTTAGGTTCTTGGGCCAATGCTCTGGCTATCATGATTCTCTGTTTCTCGCCGCCACTGAGCTCATTGAAGGGTCTATCAGCTAAATGTAAGGTATTAGTGAGCTCCATGGACTTAATGGCTATCTCGTAGTCTCTTTTAGATTCGCCTCTTAACCTGCTTAAATAGGGGTTTCTGCCCATTAGGACTACATCAAGAGCTGTAAAGCTGAAGGAGGTCTCATATTCTTGGCTCACAATTCCAAAAAGCTTGGCCATATCCTTTACCTTGAGCTTCGAGACCTCCATTTCATCGATCATAACAGTGCCTCTTTTAGGCTTTAGAACATTGTTCATGACTTTGAGGAGAGTAGTTTTGCCAGAGCCATTAGGTCCCATTAGACCGATGAACTCTCCTCCTTCAAGCGCTATGGTTATTCCCTTAAGCACTTCTCTAGTCCCATAGCTAAAATCAACTCCAAGAACTCTGAGAGTCGCTCGAGCACTACTCAATTAGTTGGACACCCCATCCAACTTTTCATGATCAAGATATATGAACTTTACTAGTAAGCGACTCATATCAATATGTGATTGAAGAATCTCTAAGAGTAGCATGATGTTATTAAGCAACCTCTTGCCAAGCTTTTGCCTTATATGTCTTGCCCTGCTCAGCTGCTTAATGATTAATAAAGTTTATATTTAATGGATTTTGCTGAGTGTTGGTTAAAAGCGGAGATGGGGGTAATGGGTTCTCATAGAATTGCAGTTATTAAGGGTGATGGTATAGGACCTGAAGTTGTTGATGCTACGATTGATGTTCTCCATACGCTTCAGGATGTTGTTAAAGGATTGAAGTTCACCTTTGACTTTGTTGAGGCAGGTGACTTATGCTTTAAGCTTAAAGGTACGCCTTTGCCTGAAGAGACTATTAATGTTATTAGGAGGGCTGAGGCGACGCTTAAGGGGCCTGTTGGCGAGACGGCTGCTGATGTTATTGTCAGGCTAAGGCAGATGTTTGACCTTTATGCTAATATAAGGCCATTTAAGTCTTATCCTGGAGTGCCTAGTCTTCGAGGCAATATAGACTTCGTGATAGTTAGAGAGAACACGGAGGACCTGTATAAAAGATATGAGTTTACGACTGATGGCGGGGACACTGCAGTTGCTCTTAGAGTTATAACAAGGAAAGGCTGTGAGAGAATAGCGAGAAAGGCGTTTGAGCTTGCTCTGAAGAGACCCAAGAAGTTGGTCACCATAGTCCATAAGTCTAACGTTTTAAGCTTGACTTGCGGCTTATTCGCTAAGGTGTGCAAGGAGGTCGCAAAGGATTACCCTGAGGTTTCATATGAGGAGATGTATGTTGATGCTTGTGCTTACAACATGATCATAAGGCCTGAGAGGTTTGATGTTATAGTTACGACGAATCTCTTCGGAGATATACTATCAGATGAAGCAGCTGCCGTGGCTGGAAGCTTGGGAATAGCGCCTGCTGCTAATGTCGGCGATAAGCATGCCATATTTGAGCCAGTTCATGGATCTGCCCCAGACATAGCTGGTAAGGGTATAGCTAACCCATGCGCGACAATGCTATCAGCAAAAATGATGCTTGAATGGCTTGGAGAAAACGAGGCTGCCAAGCTTCTCGATAACGCTATAGCCAAGACTCTTCGAGATAAGAAATATCTGACTCCAGATTTAGGTGGAAAAGCTACGACAAGGGAGTTTACGAGAGCTATTAAAAAAGCTATAATTGAGGGAAAACATTCCTAATTTAATATCCTCTTTTTAACTATGTCTACTATTTCCATGAACTCTTGATCGCTAAGAGGGGATCTCCTCTCTTCACTCATAGACTTTACCAAGTCGACTATCCTTGAGATTTCCTCTTCAGTTGCTTCAATGCCTAGTTCTGCGAGCTTTGCCTTTATAGCGTGTTTACCTGATAGTTTCCCTATGACTATTCTCCTTGTTTGACCAACCATTTCCGGCGGGTAAGGCTCATAGCATATGGGGTTCTCGAGAACTGCATGCTGATGTATGCCACTTGCATGGGCGAACGCATTTACACCCACGACTGGCTTATGAGGTGGTATGACTACTCCAGTTATTCTCTCCACTTCTTTGCATAACTTATAGAGCTTCTCAGTTCTGAAGTCACCCAGGCCATAGAGGTTTTTGAGGGCTACTATGACCTCCTCTGTTGGCGCTAAGCCGCACCTCTCGCCTATACCTAAGACAGATGTTGATAATACTTCAGCTCCAGCTTCGACAGCTGCAAGGGTGTTAGCGACAGCTAACCCATGATCGTTATGACAGTGAACCTCTATTGGAACCTTCTTTTTCAATGCTTCTCTTAATTTCTTTACGAGGAACCTCATTGCTGTTGGATGTATACAGCCTAAGGTGTCGACTATCCTGATTCTATCACATCCTGCTTCAACTATTCCATTAAACACCTTTACTAAGAAGTCGAAGTCAGCTCTCGTTGAGTCTTCAGCGCTAAACGTTATGTATAATCCTCGGCTTTTAGCATACTCAACGAGCTCGATAGCCCTATCGTAGTACTCCTCTCTGCTTATCCTGAGCTTATACTTTAGGTGTATGTCTGATGGTGGAAATGACATTACAAGGCCGTAAGCGCCAATATCGGCTACCGCATCTATATCTGATTTAACGGCTCGAGCAAAGCCGAATATCTTGGCGTTAAGCCCTTCATTAACTATCATCTTTAGTGCTTCCCACTCGCCTTTTGATGCAGCTGGAAAACCAGCTTCAATCTGTTGAATACCTACTTCATCAAGTAATCTGGCTATTTCAAGCTTGTTTTCAGGCTTGTAGACTACTCCTGCTGCTTGCTCGCCTTCTCTAAGCGTTGTATCGTGAATTATCACGTTTTTTGGAAGCTCCATAAGCTCTCTGACTTCAGGCACAAAGTTGTAATAGCTTACAGCCATCTCCTTGTACTTCATTAAATCACCCTAATCCTCAAATAACACTCCTTGAGAGAGGTTAAAACTGCTTTAAAAAAGTTTCTCAGGGTTTGATATTAATGTGATTAATTTTAAAGCTTGTCTTTGACTCCTCTTGAGGATTTTTTAGTTTATTGAGACATGAAGCTGAGGATTTGTTAAGCTAATGCGCAGAGCAAGAGCGATGTTATCAAGGCTAAACCGTACGTAGTTAAACCTAGGCTTCTGAACTTTTGGACTGCTTGATCCATAAGGTTCTCTATGCTTTTATGACCTATATCCCCTAGTACATGTGCTTTCACTTTAACAGTCTTGTATATCACATTGGCGTCTTGTAGGCTTGCTTCTGCTTCTTCTAGGGTTCTCTTCACGGTATTACTGAGCTCTTCAGCCTTAATTTTTTCACCTAAAATATAATAGCCTCGCTTTGCCTTAACGCCTTTTAAATGCACTATTGAGTGGTTGTCTGTTGTGAAGAGCTCACAGTCATTGTAGCCTAGGGATTTCACCATAGATGTAATGGTGCTTCTAAACTTTTTTTCGGCATTGTTCGCATCTATCATGAGGTAGCAGTATTTTAGACCTTTAAACTCTATAATTAGAGCGCCTATTCCAGCATCGCCTAGCCCATAGCTCTTGCCATAGTGAGCAGGCTTAACTCTGCCTATTCCAATTTTTATTGGATCATAGGATGAGTTCTTAAATGCAAGTCCTATAACATCAATAATGCCCTTCTTGAGCTTCTCAAGATCCATTCGTGGTTCTTCTTCGTAGGAATTATGGGCATTTATGAGGATAGGCTTTACACCATATGCTTTCTCAATTTCACCTTCAACTTCAATTCTCAGTCTTTCAGATATATCTTCGACTCCAACTTTATCGGCTGATACGAAGACTAAAGGCAATCCCTTAATGAGGTGGCATCCAACGGATAGTCCATTGACGTTGATCCTGACTAAGCGGCTTGATGGGCCGTTTAATGGCGGGCTTAATGGTTGAGATAACTCTCTTGCTATTTGATCTAGGAATAACTGATAATCTCTTGATGATGTTATATCTGATGCATGAGTCGTGAAGCCATGGAACGATAGGGCCTTTGTTTTACATATTGATTCTATAGTGAATATTAAGTCAGGAGGCAATGAGCTACTGCCTATGTTTTTTAGAGGTCCTGGATGAACATAGGGTACTGCTATGACTCCTATTAAAGAGCCTTGAGGTGCTGATATGCATAGAAGGTTACAAATGACCTCCGAATCCACACCCACATGATTAAAGACGCTTTCAAGATCCTCCTTAGCTCCTGTTAACCAGTTCGTTATGTAAGCTCTGAAGACTTTTTTAGCGCTCATTCCAACAAGCTTTTCACTTAGTCTGTCTATGCCCTTTGATATTATGATAGCTGGTATAGCCATGATTATAATGACTAAAAGTATCTTGAAGTAATTGATGTTGGATATACTTCCATTTAGGGCTAAAGCTGATGCTACTAAGGCTAGAATTGGCCATATGATCGACGTTGCGCCTGATATGGCTAAACTATTACCAGTCATGTATCGGTATATCAAGGCGTTAAACGATGCTGCTAAAGCCGTTCCCATCAAAATGACCTCTTCAATTGTTATATCTGCGCCGAGAACATGGGCTATGAGGCCTACTATTGAGGCTAAAAGAATGAAGTTTATTAGCACTGAGACGTTGGTCATGCTTCTCCTTAGATTCATGACATTGCCGCCTATAGTTAACGATTGAAGCATTGAGAAGATGATAGCTGGAAGCCATATGCCGATGAAGCCTATTGTTAAGATCTTCAAGGGGTCTAGCAAGCCCTTTATTAAGGCTAAGAGTAATGCTGACAAAAATGATGAAATCAGTCCTACCACGCATATTATCGTCGTTCTAGGCCATCCTGATGCTAATACCCCTGCTTCAGAACCTCTCGTAGCCCTCACCTAGCTTTAGTTGTAACGTCTCGTAGAGGGTTCTAATCAACTTTGCTTTTATTCAGCGAATTTCTATTGATGGAACCTCATCTATGTGTGCTTCGAGATCCAATAAGAATGAGTTAAACTTGAAGATTGGTATTACGAGGACTTCATTTACTGGCGACTTAAATCCCAAATCCATTAACGTCACGATAAGTGGGATCATTAGGTCTCCGCTCTGAACATAAAGCCCTGCACCCCTCAACGTAGAGGTTAGCTCAGTTAACTTCAGGCACTTGTCTAAGTGCTTGACAGCAGCCTCCTTGATTTTATAGCTTTGATAACCCTTCATCTTCCAATGTTTACAGTCAAGGCACAGTACTATTTTATGCTTAGCTGCCACTACATCGACTTCATACCGTTTTTTATCGCATTTGAATCTCAATGGCGCCTTGACCTTGAAGTTATGGTTTGTCAATGCTTCTACGCAGAATTTTTCAAAGTCCCTCCAGCTTAGCCATCTCGATGCTGCTTCTATGTCTACGCCTAATCTGATGGCTTCTATAGCTAGACCTATTGGATTCACGACCTTAATCATGCCACTTTCAATATTTATGATGCCTCGAGCCTTAAGCTCGTAGAGCATCTCTTCGCTTATCTCTAGTACTGTAATGCTGTCAGCAGGCAGGTTCTTTAGTTCAAGCATCTTGAGTAGAGCATCAGCCTTGGCAGTACTCATCGAGTTATTCCTCTTCAACTTCGCCTCGAGCCATTCTTCTTAGTTCTTCGAGGTCTTCATCTCTTCCCTTGACTACGAGCACGTCTCCAGGATGAAGCTTGACGTCTTCTCCTGGATGAAGTATCCAGCTTCCACCTCTCCTTATCGCTATGACCGTTACTGGCGGACCTTCAGCTCCAAGCTCTGATAGACTCTTACTAGCTAATGGAGAACGCTCTTCAACGTTTATTCTGCCTATGGCCTCTTCAGCTTCGCTCATTGCCACCATGAATATCTCATGAGGTTCATCACCTCTAAGTACCGGTTGAACCATTTCTCTAGCTGCATCTGCCAAGGCTTCAGCTGCAAGACCAACTCTCAGTGTCCCCAGAAACTCTGCTGGCTTCTCGCTTTGCTTTGCTAATTCCAGTACAGCCATTTCATAGCGAGTATGAAGTTCATCTATGTACTCTTCAAGTCTTTCAACCTCCTCAGCAAGCTCCCTGCTATTGGTTAGCAATGCTGTATAAGCCAAGTCAACCATAAATTCAGCCACGTTTTTCAACTCTATGAGCATGTCTCTGATCTCAGACAATAAGTCTTTGCTCATGATTTACTCGCCCTCCTTCCTTAGCTCTTCGACGCCTTCCCTTGTGGTCTTTAATATCACGGTGTCACCTGGCTCCACTATGAAGTCCTCAGGTGGATTTATGAGGCGTCTCCTTCCTCTGCAAACGATTAAAGGCGTTACGGTTACGCCGAGCTCTTCGCTTATGTCGGCTATCTTCTTACCTGCAAGCTTTGAACCCTGCTTAATCCTAACTGGAACTACTCTCTCCTCAACCTCCTTTAAGGACTCGTAGACTACTGGATGCAGCTTAAAGCCCTTGAGGAATATTGTCGCTAAGTCGCCTGCTGCGTCCGCTATGCTCTCCATAGCTGACGCTATGACTAATATGGGCGCGAGCTTCTCAGCATCATTAGCCGTCTCTGAGGCCATTAGTATCCTCATGTAGAGCATGTAGAGAAGGTCGTCTATATGTTCTTCTAGTCTTAGCACTTCGTGAGCTACATCTTCAAGGTTGAATAAGAACGATGAAAAAGCTAGGTCGACTATCTTTTCAGTTATGTTCTTTATCTCAATTAATAATTCACGAACAGACTTAGGTTCTTCCAACCTGGATCAAATCCTCCAAGGGCCGCGGGCTTAAGTGTATACATAAATATCTCCAAGCTAAAAATAAGATTAACGTTATCTCATCAAGGCGGTTAGAGCATGTTTAAGAGGACAGTACTACAGGGGTTATCGGCTCATCTGATAGCCTTAACAGTTGATATTCTAGTTGGCGTAGGACTTGCATTTATGAGGGGGTCTCTCGAAGAGCTGCCGGGCATGCTAATAATGGTTCCAGCATTTCTCGAAATGCGAGGTAATATAGGTGGTACCCTGGCTTCAAGGTTGAGCTCCGGCCTTCACATGGGCATTATAGAGCCAAAGCTTAAGCTTTCAAAGGAACTTGCACAGAACCTCATAGGCTCCTTTACGTTGAACTTGATACTGTCAGCATTCGTTGGTTGTTTGGCCCACTTTATGTGCATTCTATTTGGCTTTAAGTCTGCAGGTCTCTTAACGCTCTTCTTATTAGCTGTTATAGCTGGTGTTCTTTCAAGCTTGATATTGATGTCCATAACGACGATCATGACTATAAAGGCTTATCAGAAGGGCTTAGATCCCGACGTGGTTATAGGACCCTATGTCACCACTTTAGGGGATTTCGTTAGTATACCCTGTTTATTTCTAGCATCGCTAATACTCATAGCCGTGGGGATGTAGCATGACGTTCTATAAGGCTAAGGAAATAGTCAAGCAAGGTGTCTCTCCAATAATATCATCAGTCATTATAAGTAGCTTTGCTGGGGCAATGCTAAATGCCAAGTTAGAGGCTTTGCTAGCACTTCCAATACTCCTCGTCTTAGTGCCAAGCATATCAGACATGACTGGAAATATCGGTTGTATGATAGGCTCTAAAATTGCCACCTTTCTACATTTAGGTCTCGTGAGGCCTAGGATCGAGAGAAATCCATACCTTGAGAAGTACGTAGCTGCAATACTAGTCGTGGCCGTTCTGTCATCTCTCTATTTGACGTTTTTAACAATAGCCGTGTCATACATTTCAGGATTAGGGGTTGTAGCGCCATTAAAGATTTTAGAGATAGTGGTTATAACTGGCGTGTCGGTTTCAATAGTCGCCACTCTTGTTGGTATAGGTGTCGCCTTCGTGACATACAAGTATGGATGGGATCCTGATAACACTACAATTCCAATTATAACGGCTATAGGCGATGTAGCTGGAGTTGCAATACTCCTCTTCGTCGCTTCTATTACAGGGCTCATTTAGCTTTTTAAGCTTGGTATATAAGGGTCTCCTCTTGTAGCACTATTTCGACTCGCGGTTTGTCTATGACCATGCCTATTTGCTGAGCTTCATATCCATGGGATTCAAAGGTCTTCACTATGTTGTCCGCTTCATGGCTAGGAGCTATGACGCAGAATCCCACGCCCATGTTAAATGTCCTATACATCTCCCAGTTTGATATTCCTCCTAGCCTTTGTATTAACTTGAATATTGGGTGTGGCTCGGGCATGTTATCAAGCTTGAATCCTAGTCCTGGTGGCGCTAGCCTCATGAGCTTTGTGAAGGAGCCTCCCGTTATGTGCGCTAGCCCGTGGATCTCAATGTTTTTCTTCAGAATCTCTAATATGGGCTTTACGTAAATGAGCGTTGGTTTAAGCAGTTCTTCACCTACTGTGCATCCAAGCTCATCTACATAGCTTTGAACGGTGAATCCTCCATGCTCAAGCAGTACTCTTCTTGCAAGCGTTAGCCCATTGCTGTGTATCCCTGAGCTTCTAACACCGATTATGATGTCTCTAGGCTGGATTTCGTCGCCGAGAATTAGCTTGTCTAGGTCGACTACGCCTATGCTCAATCCAGCCAAATCGAAGCCTTTTCCTTCAACAGCCCCCTTTATGACATCTGGCATTACTGCGGTCTCACCGCCTATAATTGCTATGCCAGCCATTTCAGCGCCCTTAGCTAATCCCTTGATTATCTCCGCGGCCATTTCTTCATCGCTTCTCTCCATGGCCAAGTAGTCTATCAATGCTATGGGCTCTGCTCCAACACATATCAAGTCGTTTACGTTCATCGCTACGCAGTCTATGCCTACAGTGTCATATTTGCCCATTAATTGAGCTACCAAGACTTTTGTCCCAACTCCATCAGCATGAAGGGCTAATGCCTTACCCCCGCCTATGTCTATTAGTGCTGCATAATGCCCAGCACCTTTAATGATTCTACCAAAAAGTCCTTCTCTAAATTTGTATGTTGACTCTATGAGTGATGCTATTGCCTTATGGGCTCTCTTAATTTTGTCTAAGTCTACGCCTGCTTTGCTATAGCTCCATCCAGCCATACTTTTCTTTCCTCCACTGTTTTAGCCTTGATGCTAGCTCTTCATCGCTTAATGCAAGCATTTGCGCTGCTAGTATGGCTGCATTAGAACCCATGTCTATGCCTACTGTTGCTACTGGAAAGCCTCTCGGCATTTGAACCATTGATAGGAGAGAATCTAAGCCTTGAAGCTTGCCGCTTACTGGAACTCCTATTACGGGCTTGCTGGTTATTGATGCTATGAAGCCCGGCAAGTGAGCTGCCATTCCAGCTATTGCTATGAAGACCTTGGCTTCGCTCTTCTTGACATACTCCTCAAGCTGAAGGTGATTTCTATGGGCTGAAAGATATTGAACTTCATGTTCTACGCCTAACTCTCTTAAAGTCGAGGTTACCTCGTTAACTATCTTTTCATCCGATCTGCTACCAGCTATTACTGATACTAGCGGTTTAGCCATAGTTTATTGCACCCTCAACTACATGTGCTGCCCTCATAGCTTTAGACCTAGCTTCATTTATTGAGTCAGCTATGGCCAGCGCTATGCCCATTCTCCTATCTACATAGGTTACCGGCTTGCCGAAGAGCCTTAGCTGAACGCCTGGTATCTTAAGTGCTTCACTTACGCCTCCATAGCGTGGAGCCCATGCTCCTCCAACCTTAGCCAGTATTACGTGGCTTGCACCACACGTTAGGACCTTGACCTCTGGTATGGGGAGTCTGAGTACGGCTCTTACATGTAAAGCCATCTCTGATTGATCTTGTGTTACGAGAGTTACCATGCCAGTATCGTGAGGTCTAGGCGAAACCTCATTAAAGAAGACTTGTGGTTTCTCTCCTTCATCTCCCAGCTTTACAAATATTTCACAACCAAAGATGCCTAAACCCTTTAATCCCTCTTTTGTCTCAAGAAGCTTTGTCACGACTCTTTTAGCTACATCGGATAGCATTTCTTTAATGGTTTTTGCCCTTTCAGCATCAATCTTCCTGCCGTTCCAACTTGATTTCCATCTGAGCTTGTCCTGTGGTGGATCTTCCATTAAGTGCATTGGGCCTCCATAGCCTTCAAATGGCGACTTTGCATAGCCAGTGTTTGGATCTATATCAAAGAGGGGCTGCCAGCTTACATGGTAATGGCCCGTAGATCTGACGTGCCCAACGGGCTCTAGAGGAGTCACGGTTATGTTGCCGTCAAGCCCTATGTGAGCTAATGTGAGCATTGTGACTTCGACATCAAAGTTTATCAGCTGCTCAACTATCAACTGCCTGCTAAAGCCTCTAGCCTCCTTTAATGCCTTCTCATAGGCTGTTTTGACCATTTCTCTGCTCGTTACAACGCTTGAACCCAAGCCTCCACTGCTCATCTGGGCTTTTACAAGGCATGGATAGCCAATTTTCTCGCAGCAATCCTCGAGCTCCTCTAAATCTTCAGCAAACATGTATTTTGATGTGGGGGCGCCTGCTTCTTCAGCTGCAAGCTTTCTGAGAAGTATTCTGTCCATGGTTATCTTGACTGCCCTGGCGTTGGGAACTATGAAGAAACCCTCTTCTTCAAGCTCTAGCAGCGCATCGGTGTTAATTGCCTCTATTTCGGGGATAACGGCATCAGGCTTCTCTCTCTTCACTATGGTTTTGAGAGCCTTTCCGTCAAGCATGTTAATAGTGTAGTGTCTATGAGCTACATGGCTTGCAGGAGGCATATCATATCTATCGACTGTTACGACCTCGACGCCAAGCCTTTGAGCTTCAATAGCTATTTCCTTGCCAAGCTCGCCAGCGCCTAAAAGCAGTATCTTGGTGGCTCCTTCAAGTAACGGCGTTCCAATTTCACTTCTAAACGACAAATATACCACCAACATATACTCTATCGTAGGCTAAACTTAAGAAAATTAGCAAATGAAGGTGAAATAAGAGTTAAAATTCGTATTCTATTTTGCCTCTTCCAGGTATCCAGTCTATGGTTTTTCCTATGAGGCCTTTGCTCATCCTATAGTGATATATCTCCCTTATGAGCTGGGCTTGCTCTATTCTCTTTTTGAGGAGGACTTCTGAGCCTATGTCGCTTCTATGGAAGACGTCCCATCCATCTAGAAGCTTTACGTATTGTATACAGCTTTCAGCTAGCTCGCTGGCTTCAGGTATTGTTGATGCTGCAGCTACTATTTCGGCGATTCTTGACCCAGCAGTCACAATGGTTCCATCAGGCTTTTCATCGAGCGATCCATAGTAGACCTTGCATCCTCTTTTCTTAATGGCATCTTCGTCTATGAGGGCAGGATGCCCCTTAGCTAAGTCTCGATGATCTGGATAACCCTTAGGCGCAACAGCTTTTACTACTGTTGCTATATTCGGAAAGTTCATCTTAATGGTGTTAAGCCTTTCATCTATTATTGCCTCTGATATTTCAACGATGTCAGTTTCCATGTATGGAAGGACGTTGCATGCCTCTGGATCTCCAAATCGACTATAGAACTCTATGATCGTCGGCCCCCATAGAGCGGTTAGCATCATTTGACCTGATATAACGCCCTTATATCTTACCCCTGTCTCCTTCCATAATGCATCGACTACTCCTTGTACTATTTCGACCGATTGCTTGTACTCCTCTTCTGTCAAGAAGGGTAGTAGCCATCCGGGTCCTGCTATTGAGCCCATGCCGCCTGTCTCTGGCCCTATGTCCATTTCATAGGCGTTTTTATTGTCTTGAACTGCTGGTAATGATAGCACTGTTCTACCATCTGTGAACACTTGAAGTGTATACTCGGGGCCTTCGACTCTCTCTTCTATTAGCACTTTGTCGTCTATGTCATCGTAGACTGCCATGTGCTTTTCATAGACTGTTTTTACGTGTTCAGCTTTGACTTCGCGCTTCTCCTTACTTAGGTAGACTTGTAGATCAGCTATGACTTTGACTCCCTTGCCTCCAGCCTGTCTTGCTGGTTTTATTGCTACGCTTTCAGCGTATTCATTGACGTATGCTATGGCATCTTCAAGAGACTTAAATGCCTTAAATTTGAGCCTTCCTGGGACTTTGTATTTCCACATAAGCCTCCTCATGAAGGCTTTTGACATCTCGACAAGGGCCATTTGCCTCTTAGCGCCAACACATGGTATCCCTGCTTCCTCTAGTGCATCTGCTACTCCATGGAATAGCGGCTCTTCAGGGCCTACAAAGGCGAAGTCTACGTGAAAGTCCTTAGCTGCTTTGACTACGAATTGAGGATCATTAATGTTCCCTATCGCTATATCTCCTCCTCTTTGTTTACAAAGCTTGGCTATACCGGGATTTCTCCTCGACATTACAGCGTAGAGTTTCGGTTCATGATTGCTTCTAGCGAATGCGTCTGCTATTGCATGTTCTCGTGAAGCGTCACCTATCAATAATACCTTAACCATACTCATTCACCTAAGCTTTAGAGCAAGGGGGGTATTCTCCCGTGAAGCATCCTAGGCATAACATGCTTCTTGGGAGGCCTATGGCTTTGACTAGGCCATCTATTGAGAGCCAGTGGAAAGAGTCTGCTCCTACAACAGCTGCA
>Ga0190310_1000413_pt1 | contig 14503 bp, 8 predicted proteins | sample 48700778_MG_FD_165059 | JGI IMG/M metagenome (GOLD analysis project Ga0190310, IMG submission 165059) | Hydrothermal vent sediment bacterial communities from Southern Trench, Guaymas Basin, Mexico - 4870-07-7-8_MG | ecosystem: Environmental > Aquatic > Marine > Hydrothermal vents > Sediment ... | reverse complement strand
AGGGTTGTTATTCGCAATGGCAATAATGAGGTGGAATTTATAGAAGATAAGAATTTCCATGGCTGGACGCCATGGATAATTGGCAATAATGTCCGTATAGAGGCAATAGGCAATGCTTCGGCAAAAGTGAGCAAGGTGTATTATATGGAAAGAAGTAATAAAATTTTCTCATTTGAGAACAAAACTTATAACTTTACAAAAGGTAAAACTACTGTTATATCCGTGGGTAACTGGACTGCATCTAGGGTTGGAGAGCACCTTATCGTTGCTACGATAGACCCTGAAAATGATATTCAGGAATACAACGAGTTTAATAACACATTCGCAAGATATATAACGGTGAATACCACCGACCTTGCCATCCATATAAAATTGAAATGGCTAAACGGCACGGAAATAGGAGAAAATGAAATCATAAGAGATAATGACACCGTGAGAATCATTGCGAATGTGACAAATACGGGTGTGGCATCAGTCAATGGTTTTAATGTGAGGATTCTGATTGACAATGATGAGTTGCTTAACAAAACAGAGAAGAATATCCTTCTAAAGCCAGGTAATTCAACCGAGTTAGCGGTGGAATGGAAAGCAGAAGTGGGCATGCATGTGATAAAGGTGGAAGTGGATTACAACAATGAAATAAATGAGACGAACGAGACGAACAATATAGCGGCGAAGGAAATATATGTGCGTGGTGCAGAAGTAAAAGGAAACATAACATGGAAATCCGAAGGACTTCATGGACAGATACTATTTGACCCCTCTCAACCCTATGACGAGGATGAGGTGAACATCACAGCAGTGATAAACAATACAGGAGAAGTCGCAGCAACTTTCAGTGTCGCATTGATGTTTGATTATAAGCCTGCGGATGTGAAACAGAAATTCAGCAATCAAGGTAAAAAGAGCTGGAATTTGAGTTATGACAATGCAACTTGTATATACTTATATATAAACATACCTCCAGACATAGGCGAGTATTATAACATACTTGCGATATATGACGGGAACGGCAGCGAAATAGCGAGAACCGATAAATCATGCTGGGTTCATGTTCCCGGAGATACAGCAAAGATAGAAGAAATCGTCAGTTCCTCTGAAGGTCCATCACCTGGGCATGTAGTTTACAGTATTTACGCTTACCCTATTTATAAATCTAAATCAAATTTAACTGCAAAGGTGACATTGAATCCGAATTCTTCTGTAACTATTTCGATGACGAAAAACGTAACAGCGGGCAATCATACGGTCATGCTGTTCATAGACCTTGAGGGTGAAGTGCCAGAGGATGTGGACAACAAGAGTGATAATATAGTGATAAGAGAGATGCAGGTGCTGCCAACGAGGGATTTCGTCGTTACTGAAGTAGAACCCGAAAAGACGAGCATTTCTGATACCGAAAAGATAAATATAACTGCGAATGTGACGGATATTGGATTGAAAGAGATAGCAGAGGGCTTTGCGAATGAAACTGTCCATTGGTCCTCCAGTTCCAGCATAGTTTACAGAAATAGCACGACGAAGACGAAAGTGCGGTTCGTGGATTATGAAACTGAAACACGCATTCACAAATATTATTTGAACAATAGTTTACCTGAATTTTTAAATCTATCAGGTAATCTTTCATATTTACCTGTATCGCCGGGTGAAACATTTTCAGACCCACACAAGAACCTGACAATAATATATCGTCCGGGGGTGGATGCGATAAAGCTCAATTTCAGTTCGATATGTTTTGCTCAAAATGTGCGGTCTCTTCCAGAGATACACGTCTTTAATAAAACTGGAACAGAAATATTGTCGGCTAACGCCAGAGGGGAGGTGCGTGTCTTTAATGGAGATACTTTTGAGCATAAATCATTAACATCCCTAACAGAATTAGTATCAATAGCAAATAAAAATCTATGCCCCGGTGATACTGCTTTCATTTACACTGTAAACACAAATTTCTCTCTCCGTGGATATACCACAATGAAGGAGTTCCATGAGGCTAATGTCACATTGAATGCAAGCGTGGCGTGGAATGAGTCAGGGAATATTACAGAAGTAAAGTGCAAGCCAAAGAATATCACGGCGTTATGGAACGCGTCTGCCGGAACACATAACATCACTGTTACAATAGACCCTGATGATGAAATAAGCGAGCTAAATGAGACGAACAACTCTTATCTTTGCACATTGAGCGTAAGTGCGACGAAAGACCTGGAAATTGTGGATTTGAATTACAGTGTTCAGAATCCTGGGGAACGCAAAGACACATGGCATCCTCGTCATGGCGATAATGTGACAATTACAGCAGTTGTGCGTAACAATGGAACTGCATCTGCGAACTTCTCGGTCGATCTGTGGATGTTCGTGATAAAGGATAATATATCTATGGCTCCACCAAACGACTGGAACATCTCATTAGGAGAGAGAAGCATACCAGTAGGTGAAAAAATTGTGCGTGTGAAGCGAATAAAATACATAAAACTGCTCAATCATACGAATCTATCGCTTGCACCTGGCGAAAGCAAAGCTGTGAACGCAACGTGGACGAACATAAGCGTCTATGGCAATCCGGAATACAAAGTGAAGGCGATAGTTGACCCACTGGATGAAATAAAGGAGATAAACGAGAGCAATAATGATGTTGAGCAAGCTATCCAGATGAGTTACCCGGACCTCACTGTCCGAAGATTCAGTTCGCCTACTCGTGAAAATAAGAATGCATCGGTTGAAATAGCGAATGTTGGGATTCTGAACGCATCTAATTTCAATGTCAGCCTTGAGATCATTAAACATGATTTTCCGAATCAAAATTTGAGCACAGGCAGTTTGAACATAACCAATGACACTGTTGCAATAAATATAACAGTAAAAGGGGCGACGAGGATACGAATTCATTTCGCTTCGCTTGATACTTCCGGTGAGAATTCGTACATAGAGATAAGAGGTGTGGATGAAAAGGGGAAACTCCATCCAGTAGTGACATACGAAGGAGAGAAACGGGAGAATGTGTGGACACCATGGTGGGATGGAGATACCATAAGCATAGACTATGCGAATGCTAACTTTTACATTGATGGATACGCATGTTGGAATATATTCAGGATAGAAGGAGCATCAAAAATACGCATCTGCTTCCGTTCGCTCGATACCACAGGTGTGAATTCGTATATAGACATCCTAGATGGAGCAGGTAATAGGGTAAAAACATACAGTAACGAAAAAGCAGAGAGCGTATGCACACCATGGGTGGATGGCAATACAACGATAATAGATTATGCGAATGCGAATTATGATGTGGAGGAATTATGGTGGAAGGAGGATATTATAAGGAGAATAGAGGAGCTCAATGTGAGTGAGAGCAAGAATATTACGTTATTAGAGGGCGGTAAATACAAATACGAAAGGCTGATGAGACTAAATGTATCAGTAGACCCACCGGATGCTGAACATCTTTATGGTAATGTGATGGAGCAGCGAGAAGATAATAACACGAAGACGGCATTGATTTATGCGGATTTGATTCCTTTGAGTGTGAACCCGATTTATAGTGGAAAAGATGGAGAATTGAAAGCCGTTAATGTTACAATAGCAAATAATAAGGCATTGAGTGAAGATGAGGGTATAGTATTCCCAGTATATGATTTCAATGTCTCACTTGTGGTCAAACAGATTGAGGACAATAATAAGACAATAGTGTATGAGGCATCGGAACGGCTTGATGAGAACCAGACGATATACGGCGGTGAGATGCGGAATGTGACATTTGATGTGAATGAGAGTGAGATACCTCCAAATAGGACTTATGAGTTCACCGTGGTTGCGGATTCAAAGCTGGAGCATGAGTGGGGCGAGATAGAAGAGATAAACGATGACAACAATGTGTATTCTAAGGAAATAGGACCGGATTTGAGTGTAGGTGAGATATATACAGAACCTGCATATACAGAACCTGCTGAGGAGAATTGCAAATGCTATGTGGGTGCAGTAATAAAGAATGAAGGTGACCTGCGTGCCACAAACTTCAAGGTGAGGTTGATAGTGAACAGCACAAGCGGAAATGAAACATGGGATGAGTGGATTGAGTCGCTTGGTCCACATGAAACAATAAATCATACTTTCAAGAGTACGGCACTTGAACCAAACAGGATTTACGATGTGACGGTGATTGCAGACCCTGAGAATACAGTGAAGGAGTTAAATGAATGGAATAATGAGAAAAATGAGATAATAGGTCCGGACCTCTCACCATTATACATGTTATTCTACCGTTCGGAAAACAGAAAGAAAGTAGAATGGGATAAACTTTTTGTAGGTGAAAACTTTACAGTGGAGATAATGGTAGAGAATGCAGGTAAGATTGGTGCTAAAAATTTCAGTGTTGCAATAAACGTATCAAACGTGACTCAAAAGTCTGTGAATGTTCTATGCCTTTGGGGTGGTGAAAAAGAGCCAGTGAAAATCTTCAACTGGGCAATGCCACAGAGAGGATTTTATGAGGTAAGTGCAACAGTGGATATCCCAGAGAATGTTGTGAATGAAACGAACGAGGAGAATAATATACTGCCTCCTACTCTGGTAAAGGTTGCGGAGCCGAATTATAGAGCGACAAAACCGCTTAATGTATTTTCAGGCACGGTTTATGGTGGCGTATTTTTCGATGCCAGTGGAAGTTTTGAAGAATATGATTTCACTCCCAGCGGAAATTATTATACTTCTTTTGATAACAAGCTTCCGAAAGGTGCGACACCGGTGCGTGCTCGTCTATACCTGTACCTTATGGGCTATAAATATGACCCCGATCATCCTGGCTATAAGCTTGGAAAACTTCCGAAAGTTGAGGATATAGAGTTTATTGTAAACGGGAATCCGTATTCGGTTAGAAACTATATGTCACTGGTCGGTGAAGAGTTCCCTGATGCAACTAGTGAAAATTATACTTATGCCACATATGCGTGTGAGATTCCAACTAGTATTCTCCGTAATATTGACGCAGATGATAATTTGGGAGTAAACGTTATATTTAACGGAACAGATGTTGACCATTATGAAGTGCCAGCGATGGGACTTTTTGTGGCTTATAATGACGAGAATGGAGTATTCACGAAGTATTATATTGGTGAGGGGGGAGACATAATAATGGCAATGAACAATGCATTTCCAACGGGTTTTGAATATGACGAATGTACAAGTAACATTGAATTTAATAATGTGGAGGATCCTCAATTAGCAAATGCAACGTTGATTACCGTTTTAGCATACTATCAACACTATACACCTATTGAGAAATATAAAGGGGAACTTTTAGGAGACCTTCTCCTCTTTAATGGTAATGAAGTGGGAGAACCGATATTTGAACCAAATGGTGAAGCTCATTATTGGAAGTATCAAACAGTAGGTAAGATAGCGCTGATAAAAAATGAGGAAATAGGAGAACGAGGGGAATATGTGGATGTGAAAGGTTCAAATGTAGCAACAATACAGAGTAGAGGCAATTACTTCTTCCTGACAAATGTATTTCTAAATGTGACATACCCACCGGACCTTGAGCCTGAGGTGCCGACGCGGTTGAATGCGAATGCTGGTGCATCTTATAACATACCCATAACGATACACAACTGGGGCAAGAGCAAGGCAAAGAATTTCAATGTGACCATATCTATTGATGGCAATGTCATAAACAAGACCATTTCGGAAATAAAAGGTGTAGGTCAAGATGGTGATACTATAACCATAAACATTCCAGAAAAAGCACCAGCTGTGGAGGGTATTATTACGCACAATGTCACGGTTGTTGTGGATCCAGAGGATAAAGTGCCTGAGTTGATAAACAAATATCATGGAAATGGCGAGGAAAATAACATCTGGAACGGAACGGTAATGGTAATAGTGCGTGAGCCTGAAATAGGACCTCCAACAGGAGGAAGAGGAGGAGGTAGTGGGAAGGGCATCGGAACAGGTAGTGAAGCGGGAACTCAGGGCGGCGCATTCGGTGGGATGTTGACAGGAGTGGGGGGAGAAGGAGCATCAAAAGGAGAGAAGAAGGCAGGTAATGAGAGCGTGAGGACGGAAGAAGCGAAGAAGACGCTTTGGGGATATCTCATGAACAACATCATCCTGCCTGGTGAGGAAAGAGCAGGAGGTTCTTCGGGATTCTCACTGTGGGAATATCTCATTAAAGTTTCCGCTTTCCTCATTGGTATTGCTTTCCTCATTCTCGGCTATTTATTTGAGAGAAGGAGACACAATGCAGCGAAGCATGTGAGAAAAGAATGAAAGAGTAGAGGTGAAAGCGAGAGGTGAAGCGGTATGGTATGGTTTGAGGCGCTGAAAGGCGCAATAACTGCACTGCAAAACATAATATATCTCATTTCCAATGCACTGCTTATCCCGGTAATGGCATTGCTTGTCGGCGGAGTGGCATTCTCTCTCTTCGAACTCGGTAGATTCGTGTATGAGTTCATTCAGCGAAGGAAACATCCGAGCAGAATAGAGGAAATAGCGTGGATTTTTGACCGTGAAAATGCAACAGAAGCGGAACGTAAGTGTGGTGAGCGCCTCTCTGAGGCGTTGAAAATCATTCGCTCAAAGGGTTCAAGCAAACTCGTCCACGATTTCATAAACGATTTGGAGCGGTTAAGTGCGAAGATTAAAGACGAACGCATCCTGAAGGTGCAAGTGGAGAAAACAATTCAGGACTATGAGGAGAAAGTGGCGAGGCGAACGGAAATAACGAGGATTCTTGTCAGGGTGGGACCGATGCTCGGACTGATGGGAACACTTATTCCGATGGGACCTGCGCTTCTCGCACTCTCTCAAGGGGATGTGGTGACGCTTGCGAACAATTTAATCATTGCTTTCGGCACGACAGTTCTGGGATTGCTAATCGGTGGCATCGCTTACATGATGACAGAGGTGCGAAACCGCTGGTATGACAGGGATTTGAGCGATATTGCATATATTTGCGAGGTGCTGTTCGGGGAAGAATAGGCAAAAAGAGGAAAAATAGGAAAGAGAGAAAGGAAAGAGAAGGAAAGAGGAAGGAAAGGATGGAATGAAAATGGGAGGGAGGTGATGGATTAATGAGGTATATGCGAGACAGGAGGGGAAGCAGAAGGAACAGAAATGGTAGGGGTAATGCGAGAAGTGTTGGGAGGAGGGATGCGGACGAGCCACTGACGGGTGTTGCTAACTTATTTGATGTTGCGATGGTTTTCGCTCTCGGCTTAATGGTAATGCTTCTGATGTATTACAACTTGCAGGAGCTTTTAAAGCCGCAAGATGTGACAATCGTGAAGAATCCAGGGCAGAAAAACATGGAAATAATTGTGAAACATGGGAAGAAGATAGAGCGATTAAACATGACTAACCAGACAGTGCAGGCTGAAATTATAGGGGAGTGGGCAAGAATATACGAAACGAAAGGGGGTGGTAAGATTCTTGTGCCTTCAAATGAAAGCGAGGGCTTCCCTCTTCCTTAAGTGGAAGACTGAGTGAAAGTCTATTCCAAGTGAAGGGAGAGGGGAGAATCATCAATGTTTTGATTGATGTTGTAGTGGTTTTGGACCGGGACATTAAGTCTTGTAGTTGTGCGTTAAAATATCAACCAAGAAATTGAAGTAGAGATATAAGAGCGCAGAAAAAGTTAAAAAAGGAAAAAAGGGAAAAAATAAAAAACTTGCGACTTTTTTGCTCTATACTACCTTTTTTCAGCATCAGCAGCTCTCCGTCAGCGTTTCAGCACGCTTCATGCTGATGAAGTAGCCTTCGCCACGCTCCATCGTCGTGAAGTCATTGAACTCAGGCGGCGCAACAGGGTTGTAGACCTCAAATTTCTGTGCGGTGGCGTTCCACCTTGCGACATACCAGTAGTCGCCCTCAATCGAAGACAACGCATCGCTTATGTCCTTTGAGCAGTTCAGCCAGCCGATCATGTTCAAGCCCGGCTGTAAAGAAATGTCCATGTCGGTATAAGCACTGCCAGTGTATGTCCATGTTCCGTCCTCAGTCATGTGAATGAAGTATCCAACGCCGTTCTCCATTACATCAGAAGAACTCATCGCAACCCAGCTCTTGTTCACCGCATCATATCTGTATAATGCATCATATTTTCCGCTCAACGACTTGTCTATTATGTTCGCCACTGTCATGTCTGTTGCATTATACAGCGGCAGTGAAATCAGGTTCCAGCCCTTAACGAGGTCTTTGCTGAATGTCTCCTGCGGTGCAGTGACTGTGATTGTGCCGTTTATAGCTCGTTCAGGCAGATCCTCACCCTCCTTATCCCAAATCTGGGTTGGATCCTGTGGGTTTGGGTAGAAGTGCGAGACGTTTAAACAGCTTTCGCCGGGACTTATACATGTCACTGTCATGTTTCCCAAATAGACATCGCCAGGCCCAAATCCACCGAATTCATTTCCACCAAAGAATACATAGTTACCCATATGCTTCCAATTCCATAGGTCCCAGTCGTTTTTATCAGTGGGTTCCTCTATGTTCGTTATGTTCACTACGCTGGGGTCAAAGTCTATGTGCACCTGAGCGCCGCCTATCTGGTCATCCGTAGGTGTGCTTCCCACATGTACTATAACAGACACAATCACACTCTCACCCGGCTCGCAAGTGCTGTTCTGCGGAACAAAGTAGAAATAGTTAGGAGCATTGGGGTCATAGGCAGCCTCTGCTGCAGTCGTAAGAGCCGCTAATATCACTAATATTATCGTTGTTCCCAAGACTACTTTTGTTCTCCACATCTTTTTCTTTTTCACCTCCTTTTTCATTCCCATTCTCCTATATACTCACCTCCTTTACCTTTTTCTTTCAATCTATCAACTTAAATTTACCCCCGAAAAAATGAAGAAAGGGGAAAGTTTTTATTTTATTCCTCCATGCCTGCACACTTTCATCTACTCACACCCTTCGCAGCAGTTCAATGTCCCCCCGTACATCGCATTGAATACTTTCGTAACATCCGCACCCGTTATTATATGGTCGCAATTAACATCCGCTGCCCAGCGACTACAAATAGATCCTCCGTACATCGCATTGAATACTTTCGTAACATCCGCACCCGTTATCATGTCATCGCAATTCACATCACCGCACATAATGCGTGAGTAGTTCGCCCACGGCTGCACAAGCGGAGCATAGTCTTTCATCGTTCCACCGTCAATACTGTATGAGCTGTCGCAGATTCCATCGTTGTTTGCATCTGTGCATGCTAAATCACTCCAGTAGTTGCCTATATAGTTATCGTGTGCGCATGCTGCACCGCAAGTGTCATTGTAGTATCCGAGTTTTACAGTGCTGTTCCAGTAGTTAATACCGCTGTCGTAAGCCTGGCTTGAATGCGGAATCCGTTGATTGTTATCTATGAATGTATTACCGAATATGCAGTTCCAGAAGGTGGGAAGGCAGGGCCTATCATTGTCAACATACATGCCATAACTGTCGCTGTATGCAATCGTGTTATTGTAAATCTTGCTGTAGTTGCCTGCAACGTATATGCCCCAGCCTTCTTCTCCACCGCCCCATGATGTCGTATTTAAGATGATATTGTCTCTGATAGTGCAGTTAAAGCCGAGTAGTTCAATGCCATACAGGCATCTGACGATTGTGTTATTAGATACTGTGATATATTTGCAATCAGGGTAAGGCATCCACTCCGGATATATGTCTATGCCGTATTTTGAACAATCATGCACATAGTTGCCATCAACAATTATGTGACTGGAATTCACCATTTTTATGCCCTTCAGCGAGATATTATATACCTCGTTGTCTTCTATTCTGCCATTTGTGACGTTCTCAATGTATATGCCACGCCCTGACTTCGCAGGAGCCCAGCCACAATCATGCACAGTGCAGTTTCTTATGACAAAAGGCACATTTGTGTTCTTTATGGAGATGCCGTCGCCTGCGCAATTCGTTATGCTGAGGTTCTGTATGTAATATGTATCTCCTACTTTCTCAGCAAGACCCTCGTCCACAAGTTCCTCAAAGTCGCTGTTTGATTCCACAACGATGTAATATCCGACCTGACGCCAATCTTCTTTCTGGTTGTTGCCCTCAATGTCCTCTTTCACATCATTGTCGCAGTCGGCAGTGGCGATGAATTCATAGCATCCTTCAGGGAGATTCACTGTGAAATTCACAAGAGCACTTTTACCCGGATTCAAGCCAGCAACCTGTTTTTTCTCGTAATAAGAACCGCCGACTACCTCCAGGCTCACATTGAATGGTCCAGCCGGCTTCTTTTTCCCGCTGTTCGTGACATTCACCGTTATTATATAATTTCTGTTTGGACGCATCACTTTCGGAAAGTCGATACTCTTTATTTCAAGGTCAAGCTCCTTTTCTGCTTGAGCGATAAGCACTTCTACAAATGCACGCTCATAATATGGATTTGGGTCATAGTATTCGAGGAAGTTGCTCGTTGGATTCAAACATTCGCATGATATGTTGTTCCACTTGACCATAACATCATAGTAACCGCCCGCATAAGCCTGAGTTTCATCGGGAACAGGGAGTGTGCAGTTGTTGAGTTTTGTGTATGCAGGTGGAACAGTCGCATTTATCACATGAGGCCAGCCCAATGACCACAATTTCACAACTGAGCAATTGCCGTATGTGCCATTGAAGTATTTTGAGGCACTAAGATGGTCTTCCGGTCCATCGCAATCACTCCCTTTTTCCAGATACAGTGCGCCTTCGTTTATCCAGTATGTCAGCTCGGGCATGCTTGAGTTTTCATAAACCACGAGGAGTGCGATCAGGTAAATCCTACCGTCCCATCCGCCTCTGCAGCATCCACTGCATGGTTTTGTCATGACAGTTATCGTGTTTGTGCCAGGCGTTATATACGGGGTTGCATTGACACTGATGAAGTGAACGCCGCATCCCACAATGCAATCATGAACATTCGCTCTGTCCAAGCCCTGATTCCATCCGAGATTGTCCACACATATGTCCGAAGGGCAGCTGCCAACACCAGGCGATGCATTCAGGGCGTCACAGCGGCATTGCTGGAAAGGAGCGCAATTAGTTGACCGATTACATGGGTCGCACGCCTTATACATGTCGTGAGGAGCGCCTGGTGGCGGAAATTTTGTGATCCCTCCTGCGTTCTGAATAGTGATGTTGAAGAAACCACCTTTACCAGGGCTACCACCCCAGATACCTGTATATATTCTTGCGACCTTTATGTCACCTTGTGGTACATTGAAAGTCTGCGTCATCTGCCCATATTGCGACCAGCCTTTCTGCTCAAAATAAACTCCGCCATGGAGCGTGCCGTGAAATTTTGTCTCTGATGGGCATCCCGCACCCGGGTCGCCTTGCGCACTCACGATCATTGGCATCGCACTGAAAGCTGAAATTACCACTATCACCACAAGCACATGCTTCTTTTCCATTCCCTCCACTTTCTCACCTCCTTTTTGGGTAATTTTATAGCGCCCCTCGGCACCTTCTATGCATATTACGACATTTTTCTGTTACTCCGTGTTACCTTCAGGAATCAGGTTATAAATAATCCTATGGAATAAATGCATATGCAATAAACATATGTAAAAAACGGTGGCATTCAAGGGCTAAAGGGTCTTCGCTCCCTTCACCGCTTTCTTTCACACTTCTAATCCCTCCACTTCCTCCCACGCAGAAGCGGGACCCCAAGCAAGACCGCAGCAACAGTGAAGATGGGTTCAAAGCCCGGAACACCCGGCACGCCCACAGGACTTGTTGTCGGTGTCTGCGCAGGCTGCTCACTCACGGTGGGTGCGTGTGTCTCAGGCGTCGCTTCTGGTGGCATCTGCGTCGGTGTTTTCGTCGGCGTCTGCGCTGGGACATGCGTCGGGGATGGATGCACAGTTGTAGGGTAACCTGCAGCCTTCCACGCAGTTATTCCTCCTTCCAAGTTGAAGACGGTGAAGTTGTGTTGCGCAAGAATCTCGCATGCTTGCCTGCTTCTCACACCACTTCTGCAGTAAACAATCAGCACTTTTGATTTGTTTAGCTCGTTGAGTCGCTCTTCTATCTCTGAAAGAGGGATGTTTTTCGTTTCTACACCCTCTATTTGAATGTGTTCCTCCTCGTATTCCGCCTTAGTTCTGACATCTAATAAAATTATTTGCGATGGTTCTTCAGTAAGCATCTTGTAAATATCCTCCGCACGCTTGTCAATGCATCCGTTTCCAAAAGACGGCAGTGGCGGTGTGAGTTGCTCTCCCTTCGCAGCAGAAACGCCTGCCACCAGAGCAGCGAAGAACAGTGAAAAGAGCATCAACAGCGAAAACAACATTCTCCCGCTTCCCCTCATGCTCCACGCTCACCTTCCTGAAAAGAGGCAGGGGGAAATAAAAAATTTCTGCCGAGCGAGCAGACCTTAATTGAAAGGGGCGAAAGGAATTGAGAGGTGAATGCGGGATGGCAGAGGAGAGCGAAACGGCGGGGGAGGACAAGGGAAAGGGCATGCAAGAAGGAATAATGCAAGGAGCGAGAATAAAATACATAGAGCATCCTTCGGATGTCGGCTTTGAGGTCTTCGGCGAGACGCTTGAGGAAATTTTCGCAAACGCAGCAATCGCAACTTTCAGTTTCATGACGAATATTGATGAAATAGAGGAGGAAGAGGAACGAGAAGTGCGATTGAAAGCAGAAGATTTATGCAGTTTAATGTTTGATTGGCTTGATGAGATGCTTTTTTACTTTGAATCGGAGTCGCTTGTGTTCAAAAAATTTGACATACGAGTGAATGATAAGGATTTCTCTCTTGAGGGGAAGTGCATAGGCGGTAAATTTGACCCTGCGAAGCATTCTTCAGGTATCATCGTGAAAGCAGTCACTTACAATATGATGGAAGTCAAGCGTGAGGACTCGCTCTGGAAGGCAAGGGTCGTTCTGGATGTTTAGTTCGGGGAGCAGAGGAAAGAAGAGGGAAGATGCGAGAAGTGAGCGGTAAGCGTGTGCAAAGGCGATTTGAGATTGTTGAGGGGCTTCCCGCAATTTTCTTCTGCGAGGAGGATGCGATTTGCATTGCAGATTTGCATCTCGGCTACGAATCCTCGCTTGCAGGCATCTCACTGCCGAGCAGGCAACTTCAAGAGGTTGAGCGGAAGTTTGAGCTTGCGATGAAAAATTGCGGAGGAGCTTCAAAACTCATCATAAATGGCGACTTGAAGCATGTTTTCTCTGAGGCGAGCAGGCAAGAATGGGCGGAAGTCCCCATGTTTTTGGACTTTGTGCTGAGTTTTGTGCGTGAAATTATACTTGTGAGAGGTAACCATGATACTTTCTTAGGTCCGTTGAGGCGATTTAAAGAAGTTGAAGTTGTGAATTTGCTTGAAATTGGAGATATTTTGCTCATTCATGGACATAACAAGGACTTCATTCATATTTTTGAGTGGGCGAAGGCTCGTGGTATTGCGGAAATCGTGATTGCACATGAGCATCCATTTTTGATTTTAGGCGACAGGGTCGGTGCGAGGGTGAGAGTGCCCTGCTTCCTCAGAGGTCGCTTCGGAGAATTCCGTATTTGCGTGCTTCCCGCCTTCTCTCCGCTCGCATGCGGAACCGCTGTGAATGTCGCTGCGAAAAGCGAATTCCTCTCGCCGATTCTAAGGAGCGATTTTGTGCAGATTGATGAAATGGAGGTTCTTGCCGTTGACGAGTCCGCAGGAACGCTGAGATTCCCCGCTTTGAAAAAGTGGAAGGCTTTCTCTCTTTGCTTGTAAGCGGTGGGCTCTTTAGAATTATTTTTAATTTCAGTTTGAATTCAAGCGTAGAGGTGAAGAAAAGTGGTAGAGGAGAGCGGTCAGCAGCAGGAAGAAAAGAAAGATGAAGGAATTACGCAGGAGGGGGCAGTAGCGCAAGAGGAGGCAAAAGAGGAGGCGCCGCATGAGGAGGGGGTTTTTGAATTGGTGATTCCGAGGGGGATTGCGACGGGCATCGTTTTTGAGGCTGCTGAGAAGTTCGGCTTAGATATTGACCAAGAGGTCAGAGATGAGGATGTTCCAAAGATTGTGCTGCGAGGAGATTCAAAAGAGGTGATAGAGAAGGCACACAGATTCATATATGAAAAGCATAAGCAGTGGATAGAATCGCTTGAAGAACAGCGCAGAATGCGAAGAGAACGCATATTAAGGAAACTACGGAAAAAGTAACTATTTCTCCTTTTTCAGCCTGCCTATGAGAATCCAATTGTCAAAATAGCCATCACTATGTTCATTTTTCATAATTTCGCAGTTGAAATCCTTTAAGATGTCTTTTGCAGTCTTCGCTTCCCACTCGCTTGAGAATGTCAGGAGCACGCAACCGCTCCCTGCAGGGTTCAACGCCTTCGGAATATCAAGCAGCACAGGCTCCCACTCAAAAAGGTTGAAAGGTGTGATTTTTCCGAGCATGAAACCGAAGACGCAGTCAAATGCCTTCGGGAAGAATGCGGAGAGGTATGCACAATTCAGGACGACGCTTCTTTTCGGCGAAAGCACGCCCTCTCTGAGACCCCTGCAAATCTCAC
>Ga0190310_1000412_pt1 | contig 14516 bp, 10 predicted proteins | sample 48700778_MG_FD_165059 | JGI IMG/M metagenome (GOLD analysis project Ga0190310, IMG submission 165059) | Hydrothermal vent sediment bacterial communities from Southern Trench, Guaymas Basin, Mexico - 4870-07-7-8_MG | ecosystem: Environmental > Aquatic > Marine > Hydrothermal vents > Sediment ... | reverse complement strand
GCAGATATAGCACTTTCTATTGCTTTTAAATTTATTGCTATTTCTTCTTGCATCTTTTTCATCTCTTCTTTCTCTTTAGCTAATGTAGTAAAAATGGTTTCTATATTTTTCTCAAGAGATTCAACTCTACCAGCTAATTTGTCGAAATATTCTTTCAATTTTTCAATTGCTTTTCTATATTTATCTAATTTGTCCTCTACTTCCATCCATTTCTCGGATACAATAGATTCAACGAGAATTTCAATTTCTTCTTTTGATATTACTGGTTCTAATCTTTCTTCCATCCTTCTTTCTTTTTTCTCTACTGGTTTTGGCTCTGGTTCAGGTTTTTTCTCTTCTATTATAGCAGGTTCTTCAAAACCCATTAAAAGAAGTGCACCTTCTATTTCATCGTCAGAAAAACCCCTTTTTCTTAACTCTTCTTTTATTTTGTCTTTAGATAGACCTTTTTTACTTAATTCTTCTATCAAGTCAAATATATCAACCTCTGGCATTCTTTTTTAAATAGATCATACACTACGTCTTTTTAATTTCTTCTCTTACAATCCTTCTTACATCTTCTGCTGTGATTGTTCTTAGAGGATGTAACATCTCTAACATCTTCTTTAATGCTAGTACATCTACTCTCTTCGCAAAAGTTTCTAACGAATCTTTTATTTTGACTATTTCTTCTTTTATCCCTAATATTTCTTTTTTTAAATCTTCAAGATTTTCTCTTATATCCTTAATTTGACTAGAATAATCTTTTCTTAGTTTTAATACAGTACTTTTATTCTCATTTATAGCGTGCATTATACTTCTTTGCCTTTCTTCTAATATTCTTACTCTTTCTGCTAAATCCTTTATTCTTTCAGATAAATTATCTATTAGTGAGTCTGGTATTGGAGATGGCATCTTTAAGAAATAGTAAGGATAAACTTCTATTTTATCCTAATTTTTGAAAGTTATATGTACACATGTTTTAATTATGATTAGGACAAGAGAATGGTTGATGAATTAAGCTCACAATTAAATTATAAAATTGAAAGAGAAGGGGAATTCAAGAATCTAATTGTAGATTTTATTGGAACATTATATTACCCTTCTATAGAAGATAGTCCTGCATGTATGCGAAGAATTATGGAGATTTTGGAAAAAGAAGGACATGTTAATACAATCACTCTAAGAGAAGAAAAGAATTATGTATATCCAGAAGATCAAGTCGAACTTTTGAATGAAATAAGAGATATTTATGTGTATTTAGTGAAAGATAAGAAAATTTTAAGATATACTTATAAGCAATTGTCTAAGGTAACACAGAATAAAGCTAAATTAGGGGAATATTTAGAGAAAATTAGAAGAATAGTTTATGTTCTTTTGAAAGAAGATCCTATAGGTGCGTATGTATATGTTAAGAGGTTATATAGATATCATAAAGTAAAATTTCAAAAATATGGTGATAAAATAGATGAAGCTTTTATATTAATCCTTGATGAAATAAAAAGCTTGTTAGAGAAAACTAAGTTAATTCAAAAAGTAAAAAATAGACTTGAAGGCTATAGAATAGGAGATAGATCACTCTATAGAGAAATATTTTTCCCTTTTATAAGACCGAATTTTGTATTTACTAAGCTTATAGTAGTTCCTCCCAAAGGAGCTACAGAAATAGATAGATATTCATTTGAAGTTGAAGGAGGGATTGCAGATGTGATGATTTATGAAACAGAAGAGGAAGTTAGGAAATACTATCATATTATTCCGCCAGAATTTAAATTGTCTGATAAGGAGATGGATTTACTAACAGCTGCTAGAGAAATTATATCTAAATATACACCTTCATCAAGAGAGGCGGATGTAGAAGTCATTAGAAAAAATGTAGAAGATATGTCAAGAGATGTACTTATAGAACTACAGGCTGATATGGGTTTAAACTTTTCTTATGAGAGAATAGAAAGATTAGCAAAAATACTTAAAAGATTAACGATTGGATTTGGTATACTTGAAGTTATTTTATCAGATAATTATATAGAAGACATATATGTAAACCCTCCTCCGTTTTCGACTAAAATCTTTGTAAAACATAATATATATGGAGAGATGATTTCTAATGTTATCTTATCACCGAAAGAAATAGATGGGTGGATTACTAGATTGAGATTTTTCTCTGGAAGACCTTTAGACGAAGCTCATCCTGTACTTGATACAGAGATAAGATATAAATATGGAACCGCAAGAGTAGCTGCTATTCAAAATCCTTTTAGCCCTTTTGGTTACGGGTTGGCAATAAGAAGATATAGAGCAAAGCCTTGGACTCTACCTTTGTTTGTGAAAGTTAAATATTTAAGTCCTCTTGCTGCAGGTTTGTTATGGTTCTTGATAGATGGCTCTAGAACTATGCTTGTTGCAGGTACTAGAGGGGCTGGAAAAACTTCTTTAATGATTTCTCTTATGCTTATGATTCCCAGAAGATTTAGAATAATAACTATAGAAGATGTTTTAGAAATTCCTTCATGGTATTTTAGGAAATTAGGTTTTGACATACTTTCTTTGAAAGTTAGATCTGCTATTATAGGAGAAGCAAGTGAATTATCCGCAGAAGATGGTATTAGAACATCTCTTCGTCTAGGAGACTCTTGTCTTATAATAGGAGAGGTTAGAAGTAAAGAAGCATTTACTTTATACGAAGCTATGAGAATAGGTGCAATGGCAAATGTAGTTATGGGTACCATTCATGGAGAATCTGCATATGGAGTTTTTGATAGAGTAGTTAATGACTTACAAGTTCATCCAACTTCATTTAAAGCAACAGATGTAATTATTGTGGCAAATAAGTTAAGAACTCCAGATATGAGAAAAGAAGTGAGAAGAGTAGTAGGTGTTACAGAAATAAAGAAACACTGGAAAGAAGACCCTCTGCTAGAGAAAGGGTTCTTAGATTTGATGAGGTATGATCCTTACAAAGATATTTTATATCCTACAAGAGAGTTAATTGAAGGGGAAAGTGATGTGCTAAAATCTATAGCACAAAGAGTAAGAGAGTGGGCAGGAAAATGGGAGAGAGTTTGGGATAATATTGTATTAAGGGGAGAAATAATAAAGAAGATGGTAGAATATGCTGATACTTATAAAAGACCAGATATTTTAGAAGCGGACTTTGTGGTTAGGGCAGTAGATGCATTTCATGTAATTTTTGGCAAAATTATGGAAGAGAGAGGATATCCAACAAATGAAGAGGTTATAAAAGAGTTTGAGAAGTGGTTAAAGGAAGTTATTAGGAAAAGTTAGATCTGGATATTCTAGTTTTGATTATCTCTATAATCTCGTCTTGTGAATATATGGATAAATCTTCTTTAAACGCTGGTAATTTGATATCTATTATCTTATACTCTTCAGTCTCTTTAAATTCATCTAAATCTTCGGGTCTTACATTAATTTCAATTATATTTCCCTTTATATTCGCCTTTGCACGATATTTACCCTCCTTTTTTACATAAACTACACCAAAAAAATCTTTGTTGTATATATTTGCTATTGTATACTTTTTAAAGATCTCAGGGAAGTAAAACAGTAGATTTACTATAGTATACTTGTTTACTTGTAAATTTATTTTGAAATTCTTAAAGATATTTTTAATATATATGTCTAGCCAATGATTTAGATCATTGTCTAGGTAATAGAAAATAGAAGGTAAAGTTAAGCTAACATTTATTTCGATTTTGTTTTTTTGATATATGCTTCTACCTATAGGAATATTTCTGACCTCAAATAGCAATATTATTCTATTATCTTCTTTTAATATGCCGATACAAACAGGAAACTTAAGCAAAAACTCCTTGAATTTTTGCGACTTTTTAGTAAGTATATAGATAATCTTCATCAGATCCAAATCTTCTAATTTTGAGAGTGTCATCTTTATACCTATTTCTTGTGCAAATTGCTTGATATTTTCTAGTAGTTCTCTCTTACTTCCTTGGAAGAATATTTGTTGCCAATTCGTGAGTATATTTTTACTCATTACTGTTTTATTTTTCCAATACTTTTATCAGATAATTTCTTTTTCCTTATAAGAGAAGAGGAAATAGGAAATATGATAATCCCAGAGAAATACAAAAAGATATTAGAAAAATATAGAAAAAGTGAATCTAGACTCATTGATGATGAGATTTTACAAAAGAAAGAGTGGAAACCTAAATTATTTATTCAATACGAGAATTTATGTAAGTTAGCTAATAGAATAGTAAAATTTGGTAGATTGAGAGAAGATATAGAGAAAAAATATGTAGAAAAGATAGAATTCTTAAATTTGGATGTTAAGCCTGAGGAAGTTCATGCTCTACCAATATTTTTATTCATTATGACAGTTGCTATTTTTTCCATTTTATTTCTAATAACTTTTAACTTATTTGTTTTAATTATAGGAATTTTTGTAGGAGTTTTTTTATATTATGCTGGTTCACGTTCTTTAGATTACCTATACTCTTACAAGCTGAATCAAGCGTCTAATGAAATTGTTCTTGCAGTTCTTTATTTGGCTATTTACATGAGGTATAGCCCTAATTTGGAAAATGCGGTCAAATTTGCTGCAATGAGCTTAACTGGGTTTTTAGGAGCAGATTTTGCAAAAATATTATGGAAATTATCTATAAAGCAGTATGATAATATTTTGGAGGCATTGAACGATTATCTTAAAATTTGGAAAGATTATAGACCTTATTTCTGCGAGGCTATTTATTTGATTGAATCTTCTCTTTATCAGCCTTCTGAGCAGATGAGATTAGAAATGCTTGATAAAGCAATCAATAGAATTCTTGACGGAGTGTATTCAGATATGGTAAAATATGCAAATTCGTTAAAATTGCCTGTTTCTGCATTATATATGTTAGGTATTACACTACCTTTACTAACTTTAACACTTATTCCTATTGCAATCTCTTTTTTAGGACGAGAAATTAATCCTATGTATTTTGTACTTTTCTATGATATAATTTTACCTATGGCTTTGTACGTATCTACAGTTACTGTATTCTCTAAAAGACCTTCTGGATTTCCTAAACCAGATGTATTTCAAAATCCTGACATGCCACCCAAAGGATATTTCAAATTGGGTAATAAAACATACAGAGCTTTACCAGTAGCCATAATAATTGCATTTATTGTTGCATTACCTTCGATATGGTATATTGCTCTAAGGCCTGAGGGTCCACCAGCTCTTCAAGATGTATTATATACTCTTCCTGCCGTATTTGGTATAGGGTTAGGTATATCTATTTATGGACATTTGGTTTCCAAAGATGGGCTCAAATTGCAGAGATTAATAAAAGATATAGAAAGAGAATATGGTATTTCTCTTTTTCAATTAGGTACTATTTTGGATGAAGGCGAACCAGCAGAAATTGCATTTAAGAAAGTTGCAAAGATAGTAGAAGGGACTAGTGTTGAATTACTTTACAAAAAAATCTTACATAATATGACAAAATTAGGAATGGGTTTGAAGAGAGCTATATTTGATCCAAAATATGGAGCAGTGATTTACTATCCATCTCAATTGCTTAGAAGTATATTTAAACTTATAATATCTGCAATAGAAAAGAATGTTAAAGCTGCTGCTAAAGCTTTGTTTAGTGTGTCTGAATATTTAAGAAGAGTAAATGAAGTAGAAATGAAATTATTAGATTTATTATCAGAGGAACTTAGTTCTTTGAGATTTCAAGGATCCTTTGTCGCACCTCTTATGATTGCAGTAGTAACCGCATTAGATGCACTTATGACTATTATTCTTTATTCTATTGGAGAAAAAGCTGCTTTATTAGAGAAAATAGGAGGTGGGGCAGCATCTTCTTTAATGGCAGTTCCTATGCTTCTTTCATCTTTTGGAGTTACAGGTCAAATACCTTTGACAATATTTCATATTATCATTGGAATTTTCTTAATAGAAATAGTTTGCATAATTGCAATAATTATTACTAATATAGAGAATGGTGGTTACATAGAGCTTTGGTATAACATATCAAGGCTTTTACTTTTTGCAGTCATTGCATATAGTGGTATTGTAGTAACGTTAATTTTCATATTTGGAGGGCTTGTAACTACATTAGTAGCAATAGCAGGATGAAGAAAAAAGCTTCAACAGAATACGTATTTATGATAATACTTTCAATAGTATCTATGATTTTAGTAGTTTCTTTATATCTTTTAGCTTCTCCAAGACCGATTACAGGAAATCCACAAAGATTGAATGATGGTATATGTGAAGAGAGTGAAATTGAAATTTCTATAAAGATGGCTACATTGGATTGTTTATTGATTAATTTATCTTGGATACCCGATAAACCGGAGTATGAAGATATAAGAAATAATATAACTGAAAGATATTTGGGAGGGGATCCAGATAACATAACTTATGTTAATGTTAGCGATGCTGTTAAAGACCCAAATCTTGTAGCTTACATAGAAATAGGCAAATACTACAGTGATTACCTAGAAAAGTTATATGAGAAGGGTGTCTTAAATATGGGTTAAATTGGAAAAAGAACTTGTATATGCGATTATAATGTTCGTAGCAGTTCTTTCTGTAGTTATTGCTATTATTGTTGCATTAAAACAAGGTTCAGTACAACCATTAATTTCAAAAGTATCTTCCCTATCGACTTTAGTCAGCTGACATTATCATTTAATTCTTTACAATTCTCTAAGAAAAATATAATGGGGAAAAAGGGGGTCGAACCAATTCATTTATTAATGGTGGCATTATTGGCAATTGTAATTGCATTTATCGCATTCTACTTCATCATGTACGGAAAATCCTCTTTAGAAAATGTAAACAAAACGATATTTGAATCTATTGTGAGTTAAGATGAAAAAAGCTGTATCTCCTTTTGCCCAGATTGTAGCAATTGTATTCTTTTTAGCGTTTTTAGCAATAGTAGTACCTACTTTTACTAAAATTGCACCTGCAGCTAAAGCTTATGGTTCTCTATCTTGCGCAATCGCGGTCCAAGGAAGAATACCTATAATGAAGTTTAGAAAAAGCTGTGAAACTTCTACAAATTTCTTCATGATGGCTGCATGCCTTATTATGAATTATGCTAAAGTTGTTAACTTCCTTGATCAGAGTATTTTTAACATTCATGAAGGTTGCGGAGTTTCTAAAGTATTTTATGAGAGTAAAAAGAGTTTAGCAGATGATTTGATAGCTATATGGAGTGCATATGGCAAGGGAGAAGAAGATATATTAGACTTTGAGGAGAAAAATGTAAAATTGTGGGAATCTATTTATGCATCAAATGAATCTAATATAAGTTTCATATTCAGCTATCCTCTTCAAAGTGTTAGAATAATTTATTATTATAATGACAATTCGATAAGTGATCTAGAAGATGAGAACAATTTTCCATTCAGTTTATACTTTATTGACAATTCTTACGGAAGGAAACCTTTAGGCTTATTAGTAGTGCCCTACTTGTTTACCTATTCTATTTCCAATTCAGATGGTGTTGTGAGATATAGAAATGTAGAAGATTTCTTATCTAGAATGGGTTTTTCAAATGCTTTAGGAAACAAATTTATAGAACCTTATGGTGGATTCAAAATAACACTTCCCGAACCTTCTGAGTTAATAGCTCAATTACCCTCATTAATAGCGCAATCAACTGGGAAAACAGTAACTGATTTTTTCAATTGGGTTGAAAATTCTATATTTGGTCTTGCATCTATATATCCAGAGAATGATTTTATTTCTAAAACATTTTTTTCATATCTATTTTTGACTTTAGATCCACTAGCTATTGAAAAGTTGAAGCACGCTATGATAGTAAGGTTGATGAAAGAAAAATTTGCTAAAAGAATAGTGAATACTTTGGAAACAATTGAAAAGATAAAGACAATATCTGAAAAATGTAATTATACTACGTTAGCTAACTGTTCTCAAAATATATCTATGAAATTGAGCGAATTTCTTAGGAATGAAACATCTTTAATACTCTACTTCTATGAATATCCTGTTTTCTTGACTCTAAATAAAACATATTACGATTATGTGATCAATACAACAGATGAATATGTTATGGAAAAATGGAAAAACAAATTTACAGAATTGGTTAACCATTATTCAGAAATTGATGAGGATTTTTCTTCTATTAACTTGAGTAATATTGACAATGCGTTAAATGAATTCGATTCAATAATCCAAAATAAATTAAATGAAATTGTAGACCTTATTGATAATTTATACGATTTCTATAATGTAAATATGTCAGATTATTATAATAAAGTAGTTTCAACAGCAAACACTCCTTGTAGCGGCTATATGTACTATGGGAGTTATTATCCACTTGTTAGCTATTTATCTCTTCTACGAGCTGAGATAGAAGCTACTAAAGCAGATTTAACCGATTTAAAAGATAAGATTACAAATGATACTAAATTGGCTCAAGAAGCTGATAAAATTAGGGAAGAATTATTAAATTATTGGACTACTGGAATTTTAACTAACATATTGTTTAAAGATCCAGAAGCAGTATTGAGTAGATACAAATGGCTATCTTACCTTATGTTTCCTGGATTAGGGACAGGTGCTCTTATGTATATTGCTGGTTCTTGGGTTGTTTTGTTAACCTCTCACAATGTTAATGAAAAATTGGATATTTTAGCAGATTTGAATAGAACAACTTTAGATTCGAAAATTTTAAGCAATTGTGAATATTATGCTCCTTTAGATGCTTCTTATGCCACAATATGTTGTGAAGTTGATGAATCTAGATATACGTTCTGCATAAGAGGACCTATAGATGAGCAAGAGCTGGTTAGATCTATAGAAAATAAAAATCTAAACTTCATTAAGTTATTTGAAAAAGATTATTTAGTATTCGTTATAAATCCAATAGAATAAAATAAAAAGAGAAAGAAAGTATTTAGCAGAGAGATAGTTTTGATAGCTATGTCTGGATTCCCAGGCACTTTAGTGTATATTCTTCATATTTCTTCAGTCCTAGAATTATTACAATTAAATCAGGTCTTATTCTGAAAATTAGTTCATAAGGACTTTTTGCATGTTGTTTGATATATTTGGAGTATTCTTCATAAGTAAATAATTCACCATTACTCTCGTAATAGAATGTTACTTTATCTTTCTCTACTTTATATTCGAGGTATAATAGCATTATAATTGCAGCTATTGTAACTGGGTTTAATACCCATAGTATCATTTTTCCTGGAATTTTTGTCTTTTTATATCTTAATCTGAAATATAGTGGAGATTTAATTTTTCTAAGTACAGTTGTAGAAAAGTTAATTATGAATTCCTTAGTAGCCTCCCAGGCTCTTCTCTTTTTTTCATTTTTCTCTTTGAATAATACATCTAATATACTTAAGATCTTGCTATTTAACCATACAAGCGCTAAGCTTTTCATTTTGTAGTATGAAACTTCCTCTCTGGGAACTTGTAAAAGATCTCTTTGAATCTCTTTTGGAATCAAAGATGGTTCAAATAACAGAGATTTGAGACCTTTTTCACATAAGAAGGCTGACTCTATCAAAAATTCTTCTAATTCATCTTTTCCAAAGATTATCTCCAATTGCTCTAAGTATTTATTAAGGATCTTTTGAGCTTTTTTGTCTCCTATTTCCACTGATAGTACTGCATCTCCCAAGTAGAATTGATAATCTGCCAATGCTAACATAATTTTCAGCATATATTCGTAATCTTTTCCTAAGATTTTTTTGATTTTTTTGAAATACTTTTCAATAACATTTGTTAATTCTCCACCTATTTTAATTTGAAAACCTCTCCATGCCATTTCTACTATATCTATTGGTAGATAAATAAATCCCATGCCACTTATTAGACCTAGTGTAATTCCTAAAATATTCATTAGTATTGTTTTCTTCTTTTGTTTTTTCTTTTCTATAAGCCATTTTGTCCCCCCATATAGATATGATAAGAGGAGATAATGGTAAAGAACTAGAGACTCCTTATATTTCTCAATAGTAATTCCAAATACTTGTTTAAATACTTTATTCAAATGTTTAACGAAACATTCATAGACCCAGTTTTCTATTTCTTTTATTTTTTCTCTGTAATACACCTAGATCACCCAATTATGATTAAAATGAAGAAATAAAAAATGTATTTGTAATCACTTTATCGTAGTTACATATAATTTACTTCTTTCCAAAATTTCTATTAAAATCAGAGAATGGAATCTCTAGAGAAATTTACTAGTGCTTTGTATGCGTTAGGTGTATGTGTAGTGCTAGTTATTACTGGTATGTCTGTTCAATCCATTTTTAATATGATGTTTGATTATCCATATTCTTACATTACATCTACAATTTCATCTGGTTTGTACAAATTTAAAAGATATTTTTGGGATAATGCTCTTGGGATATATGAAGAGACAGATATAGCAGCTTCTCTCATGCTAGGTAATGTCTTAGGTACAGTAGGCGGAGATGTATGGCCCGAGTTAGAAGAGATAACTCATACAGTTGGAACTGGTGTTATGGTTGGATATACAGCCAGAGTTATCGGTAGTAGTATAGAAAGAGCTGTAAAATCATTACGGCAGATATATCTTATTTATTATATGGATCTCTATGCTGAAGAGTTAAGATGGTATAGGGAACTTGCAAATAATTTCTTGTTGGGGGAAGAAATATCGAAAAGTAGTTTAGAGCTTATTGGGTCTGATAACTTTATTGATTTCATTACAACAGGGGTAAGAGATTCTTTTGTAGGTCCTGGCTATGTTTTATTCGAAGAGAGTTATGGAAGAGTAACTTCTAACTTATATTATGATTTTATGGAAAAGGATTTGAATTTACTTAAGCGTAATGTGGCTTTGTATGTTACAGAATATAGTGAAGGAGAAATTAGAAATGCTCTTTCTCAAACTGATAAAATTAAATTTGATGATGTTACCGAATCTATTTCTAAATTAGATCAATCAACAGAAGATCTTATTTACTACGTATACAAAGAAGAGTTATCAAAACAGATTATAGATGATATATGGCAAAGGTTGGGAGAGGAATTTGCACAGAACAAAGAATTAAAAGAAAAGGCATATAATGCTTTAAGATATGTAGTTTGTGGACCTGAGAAATTCGAAAAATGTGAGAAGCATAAAAAGTTTTTAAAGGAATTTAAAGATCAATTGGATGAGAAAATTGATGATTTATTGAGGAAAAATCCAGATGAATTTGCAGAGGAACTAGAAAAATTAATAAGAGAAGAGGTGGAAAGAATTAAACAAGAAACTCTTGATGTTTTAACAGGGAAGAAAGAGATAGAAAGTTACTATGAGATGTTATGTACAGTTGCTGAATGGGAAATAACTCCAGAAGTGAGAACAAAACTTGATAATGTTTTCTCTCTAGATAATAACAGGGCTTATACCAAATTTAGACAAAATGTTGACGATTTCTTAACTAAGACTGAGCATCAGGTAGCCAAGGAAGCAGTAGAAGAGGCATTAGAAGATATTGAAGGAAAATTCCCAAATGCTTTGAAAGATATTATGATTAAACATGCAGATTTACTTGAAAGGAGAGCTAAAGTATTAGAAACATTGGCAGATTATATAGAAAAAGGTAAAATAAAGGGAGTAAATAGCTTTGAAGATTTTTTAACTAGTTTGGCTAGAGGTATAGATGATCCAGAGGTAAGAGCAAAAACATTGTTTGGTCTTTTTGCACCTGTAGATTTATCTTTACCATATTCTGAAGCTTTAACTGAGACATTTGAAGATCTTACTAAAAAAATAGAAAAAGGAGAAATAAAGACAATAGACGATGTTAATGCATATCTTAGCAAGGAATTTAAGTACTTTGAAAGGAAGGCAAGGAATGAATTGGTTTATGAGGTGGATGACTTGGCAAGAAAGAATAATGTTTTGCTAAAGAAGAGTGCAGAAGAGATAGCAGATGAAGATGTTTTAGAAGCTTTAGGTCACTTTTTTGAATACGCTGATATGGTGGAAAAATATGGTACATTTGAAGTCGGCGAGGCAATAGCTAAAAAAGGTGCAGGAGAAGCAATAGAAGATGTTATAAAGTCGAGTGCGGGAGTGAGTAAGTGGGCTGTCAGGATGACTAAAGGCTTACTTCTATTTACATCATCAAAAACACCTGCAGGGTTTGCTTTGAAAAGTATATTTACTATTATGTATCACGGCACATCTAAGATCCCAGGAACAACAAAAGCTGGAAAGAAATTAAAAACTATAGCCAATAAGATAAAAGGTATTCTTGAATCTATAAAGGATAAAGTGAAATTCAATTTTAAGAGAATTTTTTCTGTGTTTAAGTCTGCTGCAAAGAAAGGTGAAAAAGTTAGTAAATTTGTGGGGAAGATAAAAAGCGCATTTGAAGCAATTAAAGGTGCAAGTGTAAAGGGTATACCTGTCTTGTTTATAATAAAACAAGCTTGGAAAGTAATTAGGATGGAAATTATGCTTTCTTTAGCTGCATCTATTCCCGTTACTCCAACTGTCTCTCAAGTAGTTAAACCTTTCTCTTCTTATGCTGAATTAAGTAAAGATAAATTTTCATGTTCATTGTCAGCTATATTACTCTATATATCAAAGAAATTCCTTCATTTGAGCTCAGATCCATTATATAAGACAATGAATCCTATTTTAGTCGCAGATATTGATGCTAAATTTAATGAATCCTTCAAATTGAAAGAAATATATGAACATCTCCTCTCTGGAGAAATTTGTCCAGGAGTATTACCCTTTAGAACAGAAGAGGGTCTTATTGGAAAAGTTGTCTATCCTATTTTATCTCCAAAATACAGGCTTACTTCTATGGGAATTCAGAGTCTTATAATGGAAGGGATAGCCAAGCCTGTTGGATTGGCAGATGAAAAGGAAATAGAAGAAGCTTTGTTTAGAACTTATTTCAGATGTAGAATTCCCTATGTAGATCCTGAAACTGGTAAAATAAATTATACCTGGTTAGATGAAGATAAATGTTTAGAGATGATGATTGTACCTAATCTTACATACAAGATATATATAGAATACTTTGATTTTCAATATTACCCACCTTCTGTTTTATCTACTGCAGGACTAACTCAAATGGTAACATATTCTATTGCATATTCACTTTTAACGCGAAGACTCTTAAAAATAAAGGCAGGTGGGGGAAAAATCCCTATAAAACCAACCGAGACAATAAGTTCTCTAATAGATCAAGCATTAGTCGCAGCAGCTACTTATCAGATAGCGGCACAGCATCCGGCAAATTATAGAGATGTACCAGAATGTGGCTTAGATTTAAAAGATCTAGAAAAAATGAATCTTAAATTAAATAAATTAAGTAATTCACTTACTCAATTTTTATTACAATTTTTGGGAGCTGGTATAGATGTATGGTCAGTATTTATGTCTGTAAGCACAGGTGGTTTACTTACGGCGGAGAAGCCAAATGGAGTTTTGATTTGTATTCACTTCCCAGAGGAATACATTGAAAAATATCAAGAGTATATAGAAAGTAGATTAACTGGAGGTTCGCCTCTGCTTGTTAAAGCAACTTAAGATGGCGGAAGAACCTATTAGATTTGTTACAAAAATTGTAATAATAATATTGGCATTACTCACTTTATTCATAGTTCTTGCGTGGGTGGCATCAAAAGCTTCTGGCGCCTCAGAAACATTAAGTGATTTACTTGGTTCTATATTTGGAGGATGACAAGTAAGTTATTTGCTGTGATAATTGCAATAATTGTTGCAATCGCTATTATATGGCTTGTTATTTTATTTGCCGGCCCTCAAGTAGTAAATAATTTGCTTAATGCTTTAAATCAGAGTTTGCCTTATTAGTGTTTTATAAACTACTTTTAATTCTGTGTAGATATTAGGTAAGAATTATGAGAAAGAAAAAAGGGGCTAGCCTAGTATTCACAGTACTTGTCGTAGCCATTGTAGCACTTGTAGTAGCAGGTGTATTAATATATCTTTCCTATAAAGGAATGGGCTTATCGGGATCATTATTTGAAGCAGGTAATAAGTCTTCAGAGATGTTGAATGAAGCAGTAGAAAACCTAACAACTTAAAGTAGATAGATTAAGAGGTAGAATGAAAAAAGGAGTAGAGGCACCTTTACTTCTATTACTTTCAATAATTTTCTTAATTATGTTTATTTTAGGAACTCCATATATACCTGTGATTGTGAAATTTGTAAATGCTGTAGTGGGAAGAATGGCGCCTATGCAAGAAAAGGTACTTAAAAGTTTTCTTTTATCTGTTAAGATGAATCCTAATTCAACAAAGAAATCTGCTTTTTATACATCTCCAACATCTTTTATATTATTCAAATATGTTGAAGATCCTGATGCAGAATCAGATGTTTGCAAAGAATTTTGGTACAATTCAATAGGTTCTGATTACTATTTTCTCTATAATAAAACTGTTGTTTGCCTATTCAAGAATGATAATAATTTTACATCTATAAAAAGAGTTATAGGTGCTATATATGGTATTGATCCAAATGATATAAAAGACGAAGATTTAATCGATTATATAGGAATATACACA
>Ga0190310_1000410_pt1 | contig 14581 bp, 15 predicted proteins | sample 48700778_MG_FD_165059 | JGI IMG/M metagenome (GOLD analysis project Ga0190310, IMG submission 165059) | Hydrothermal vent sediment bacterial communities from Southern Trench, Guaymas Basin, Mexico - 4870-07-7-8_MG | ecosystem: Environmental > Aquatic > Marine > Hydrothermal vents > Sediment ... | reverse complement strand
CGCCGTTTTAAATGCTGTTGGAATGGGTAAGGTGGTCTTAATAGATATACCTCATGCCACCGAGGGTGAGGAGAAGCTGTTGTCGGTTGCCGTTACTAGAAGAATATTTAAGACCTATGAGGAGCTTAGAAAGGTATCTCCAAGCGACTGGGAGAAGCTACCATATACTCTAATCACGGTAGAGGAGGCTCACAGGTATCTCTCCAAGACCAGCCTAACAAGCGGCGGTGAGGTAAGGGAGAATATCTTCTCAATTGTAAGTAAGAGAGGCAGGAAGTATAAGGTTGGGGCACTCTACATAACTCAGATGCCCGGAGAACTGATAGAGCCCGTGGTCAGACAGACATTAACAAAAATAATATTGCCTCTGCCAACGAAACCCGACTACACTAAGATAATTCAATACAGCCCCTTCCTCGACGAGGCTGAACAGGAAATTAAGACCCTGGATAGGGGTGAGGCTTTGATAGTATCGCCTATCTCTGGGCTTAGATTCGCCGTCCCCGTAAGGATATTTAAGTTCGAGGATATCGCAGTTAAGAGGCTTAGAGGCGAAAGACTGGCATATAGGAGAAGCATAAGGATAACACCCGTAAGTTAAAGCTTATATTTGACTATATAGAACACTTACCCATGCAACTGAAGTTATCTAAAGGCAACATCTATATACTAATAGGCTACGTGACAAGCCTTCTACTGGTTGTATCCCTTTACCTACCCTGGGTGCATATAGCGGTATCTCGAGACTACGTAATCAACGTCTATGGGGGCGATCTCGCTAAAAGATATTTTGTAGTGTACCTCGTGCTGGCTCCAGTACTTATAGTATCAATACTGCCCATATTCAAGGATAAACCTAACTCTAAATCCGTATACGTGCTAATACCTCTAGTTTCAGCCGTAATACCCGGGCTCGTATATCTCTACATACTTAACATAGCCGGCGACCTAGGGAACCTGACCGTAGTCCCTCTGCCAGCCGATGCCGTTCTCTCAGGCTTTGGAATAGGGTTAAACATCCTGCCTGCGTCATCCGCCGCATTCGCTGTCTCCTCAATTCTAGCGGCCGTATTCTATAAGCCGCCTATAGCTGAGAGGAAAATTAAGGAGGCTGAGAGGAAAGTTGAGGAAAAGATGGAGGAAAAGAGGGCGGTTACAGCCGTGCCTAGAGTTAAGGCTTTAAATAGAGAGAGAAAGCTTGTTTTAAGAAAGCTTGAAAGGCTCGAACGTATGAAGAAGAGCGGGGAGATAGATAAGAAGACCTATAAGAAGCTTAAGGCTAAGTATGAGGCCAGACTAGCTAGAATAGAGGAGGAACTGAAGAAGATATCTATTTAAGTTCCTTTACGGGTTTCATCATAAAGTAGCTTATAACTATCATTGCTATAGCTATAAGGACGCCTATAACCACTAGTATAGGCCATGCTGTGCCCCAGCCTCCTACTATAGGTATAGGACCTATAAATATCACGACAGCGCCTGAGCTTTCTCCTCCACTGAATATGGAGGCTATTATTAGGAGTATAATGCCTATAAATGATATCAGTATACCGGCTAGGAAAAGCTTAACTCCTAGAGTCTCATCCATCAGCACCACCACATAATGATCATTAGTGCTAGAAATAACAATATTATAAATATCGTAAATATTAATGCCCACTTAACTACTTCCTTATCCGTCCCAAGTATTATCGGTATAGGCCCTATTAGAATTACTCCGCCAGCCTTAACCTCGCCCTCAGCCCTACCCTTAATGCCTGAAATTATAGTTATAATTATGCCTATTAAAGCTAGGAGGAAACCCATTAGTATTAGCAATAGACCTATCGTCCAGAGCATGCTCTCAACTTGTATAGCTAGGTTGGATATGGAGGCGGCGCATATGCTGTTGTTCTCCTCATTTCATTAATTGCCTCGTCAACTATAAACTTTACGTAGGTTGCATTGACTCCCAAGGTCATTATTATCCCACCGATAAGACCAGTTATTGAGAGGAGCACTATGAAACCGCCGAGCATATCTACGACCTCACTCGGCGGCGTACCACTTTCAATAGCGCCTATAACCGTCCCTAAGCTTCCTATGATCGGCAACACTATTATAATCAACCCCAGAAGGATCCACAGGAAGGACACTGCGAGGATCTTCAACGCTACTATAAAGCTTCTACCCCAAGAGACCATGATATCACCAGCTATCTAATATACCTATCTTCTATAAAACTGTTTTAGCATTGTTTAAGTTTAAAAGAATCAGAGAATATTATATACACGGTGTATCGTTTTGCTAGAGCTAAAAGCTGAGGAAATCAGGAGAATGTGGAAAGAGTACGAGAGAAAGCTGACGATGAAGGCTGAATCAACTATAGAGGGTATTCTAGAGAAGTATCCTAAGGCGCGGTTCGCTTGGAACTACGTTAAAGACAACGAGTACATCAGGGGATTGTGGGAGATGGCCGATTATATCGTAGTCAAGAAGATGAAATACAATGCTCATGGAGATACTCACGCTAAGGTAGTTGCCGCAAACGCGTTGAAGATACTGAACATACTGTTAATGAAAGGCTATGTTCCGGATATAGTTAAGGACGGCATCGGAGACATCGATGATGCACACCTTGTAGTCCTACTCTCGGCACTCCTCCATGACATAGGGAATGGTGTTGAGAGGAAGAGACATAATCATCACAGCGTTATACTGGCCGAGCCGATTCTAGTTGAACTATTATCCCAAATCTACAGCGATAAGTTTAAGCTGGCGATGATTAAGGGCGCCATACTCCACGCAATATACACCCATATGGAGGATGAGCGATCCTACACTATGGAGGCAAGCATAGTTAAAGTCGCGGATGGAACGGATATGACTAAGGGGCGCAGTAGGATACCCTACGACTTAGGGAACGTTAACATACACACAGTTTCAGCGATGTCGGTCGATGAGGTAGAGATAGTGGAGGGCGCGGAGAAACCTGTTGAGATCAGAGTGTATATGACTAACTCGGCGGGGGTATTTCAGGTAGAGGAGATACTCCACAAAAAGCTCATGTCCGGATGTATATCACACTTAGTCGATATTGTGGCTAAGACAATACCGGAAAAAGTCGATACAGACGAAAGGATAGTTAGGAAGCTGGTAACGGAAGATGGGAGATTCGTACACATAAGGGAATACTAGGTAATTAACTTAATTACTCCCTTCTTTTTCCCAGCTATAACCTCTACCCTATCACCATCTGACAGTATCTTAAATGGGTTTTTATCAGGTTTATCCATGAGAGGTATTTTAGCCATGATACATCCGATAATGATTATAGGCTCGCTTTCAATGTTCACTATGGCTTTTGGGGCAACACCATACCTCTTTAACCCGTATATCGCGTAGGAGCCGACGGTGCTTCCCTTACCATATGGATATACCAGTATCTTGCCAGCAATGCTCTTACCGTATAAGCAGTGCCCTTTCTCAGTAACTACGCCAGTTTTAACGTCAACTCCTCCATAGAATGAGATAGGATCCTCGGAAATCAATACCTCACCGGTAGCTCGCCCCTCAACCAGTGAACGACAATTTATAATAGTAGGCATGCTATCTCCCTAGGAGCATAAATCGGTATTGAACATATAACTGTTAGCATGTTTCTCCGAGGAATAGAGCCTGAACACCGTATCATCTCCACCATATCTGCTTGTAATTCGCTTATCCACCTTAAGGACGATACAGTCGGCGAATGGATCATATACTATAACTCCTCTGCCGGGAGAATATAGGACGGCCTTAAGGCCAGTAAGCATCCTATCAAAGATCATAATGGAGTAATCGTCCCTATAGACTGCATATATGTAGGGCCTATTAAACAGCCCGAAGACAAGCCTATACCCCTTCAAATCCCTGAAAAGCTGGCGTATCCTCTTCTTTAATCTCTCGTCGACAAAACTCGATAGCACAGCCTTAAATGAAACATACCTTGAGCCAACGCTATATGCTAGATAGGTTGATTCAAGCCTACTAACCACCCACCTATAGTCGTCCATCGATATTCTCCTAACGGACTCTATGTAGCGCCTACCCAAATCCATAGAACTACCACAATCGATTGAACACGGAGTATGATAGATAGCCCAAAACTCTATGGGAACACGCATATCCAGGCCTTTTCCTATAAGCTGCCTATGAAAACTCCTCCTAGCCCCAGCAACCCCACGCTCAATAAACTTCTCCACACAGCACCTAGGATAACCGAGAAGCTCACCAAGCCTACGATGATCGTCCACACTCTTAGTCTCTTTACTCCATAGATTGACCAGCTCAATTAATAGCTCATATTCCCTAGAAACAAGGATATCAGAAGCCTCAATATTCCAATTAACTACAGGTCTGGGTCTACGTTCAATCCTCTCTAGACCATCCCTCAGCAGAAAATACCCATCCCCCTTCCACAAAACGTAGCCTATACTCGACCTATAACAATAGGATAAATCCAAGTCCTCGAGAAAACTTGAAATGTGATCCCAGTACAATATATCTACGGACTCTATAATAGCCGTAGGCTTCACACCGGTGTAGACTGCCGAAAGCTGGCAGAACTGCCTATGGTTAAACAGGTGGGCTATCATCGAATATGTAAAAGGGGGCCAGGATATAAGCTGTTCGGGGGAAAACGTTTAACTAGCGTTAATTAAATAGATAACTGCATGGTCGCTATCCTGGAAATTATACGTAGACTAAGGGGTTCTCTCTCGATAGGGAAGGGGGAGTTCATAGCCTACGATGTCGCCAGAGAAACAGGTGATCCCTTCAAGATACTGGTTGCGACTATTCTATCCCAAAACACTAGCGAGGCGAACGCCTATAGAGCATACGATGAACTTAAGTCCAGGATAGGCTTAGAGGTACACTCCATATACCGTGCGAGTCTATCGGAGCTAGAGGAGTCTATAAGGAAGGCTGGGTTATGGAAGAGTAAGGCTAGAGCTATCAAGGAACTAGCTAACCTCATTATTGAGAGATTTAATGGTGAACCTAATGGCCTACTGAAGCTAACAGTAGATGAGCTTAGGGATATGCTCCTCAGTATCCCGGGTATAGGCGTTAAGACTATTGACGTCCTGCTTGTAAACATGGGATACGGCGTTATACCCCTCGATACACATATCCTACGGGTTTCCCGTAGGCTCGGCTTAACGGAGGCAAGGAGATACGATGACGTCCAGAGGGATTTACATAAACTAATTCCTCCCAAGCTCAGGTTGAAAGCTCATCTTCTATTAATTAAGCTGGGGAGAACATACTGTAAGGCGCGTAAGCCGCTATGCAGTGTCTGTGTATTGAACGATATCTGTCCGAAAATTGGAGTTGAAAAGGAATAAATAGCTGTTTCATGTTAAGTTTTACCCATGATAGATAGCCACTGCCACCTTGAACAGGAGGTTTACGATAAGGATAGGGATGAAGTAGTTGAGCGTGCAAGGGCTAATGGACTTAAGGCTATAGTCTTCTCATCGTCCAGCCCAAAACACCTCGAGAAGGCTATAAAGATAGTTGAAAGGTATAAGGGGTACGTCTTCGCAACCCTCGGCTTCCACCCAGAGCTTATAGGAGACTTCCCGCTACAAGTCATTGAGGAGTACTTGAATTCCATAGCGAGACATAGGGATTCGATAGTTGGAATAGGCGAGACGGGTCTAGACTACCATTGGGTTAAAGATGAAAAGCTTAGAAAGCTCCAAAGGGATCTACTAATTAAACACTTAGAGCTTGCGAAAAGGCTCGATCTTCCAGTAGTTATCCATTCGAGGGATGCCACCGAAGACACCTTCGACATTCTCGAATCATTCGGCTATAAACGGATACACTGGCACATGTTCGGCTATCACGACCAGCTTAAGAGAGCCATAGACAACGGATGGTACATATCAGTCAACGCAATACTATTCAGAAGCAAGAGATACAGGAAAATAGCTAGAGACGCCCCAATAGATAGGCTTATGGTTGAAACCGATGCACCATGGCTACTAGTAATTAGGGAGGGCAGAAACGAGCCATCAACAATAGTCGATATAGCCAGAATGATTGCCTCCATCAGAAAAACAGATTTCGAGGAAATATGGCTTCAACTAGGACTAAACGCCAAAAAATTTTATAATCTACCCGTGGAGCTCTAGATGGACGGAGGCGGCGGACCTAGCCTACTTATGGCTTCATTAAGCTGTCTCCTCAGGTTTACGGGTATTATTCCGGTGATTTCTCTTTCTATCATGTATGCTTCGCCTATGACTTCGTGTTCGGGAATATCCTTTCTGTGGTGTATGTATTCGCATACTAGTATGGCTTGGATGTAGGGTGTTAGGAAGGCGTAGTAGGTTATGGCTGCGGCTATGACTCCAAGTAGTATTGGTATGGGGTTTAGGGGTCCAGTTATGAAGTAGCCTGCGACGATTGCTACTCCTAGGAATGTCGCTAAAGTTACTGCGTAGTTTAGGATCATGAATATGATGGCTATTGTTAGGAAGCTGCCCCACTTCTTCTTGACTACGGCCATTCCTATTCTGGCGTTCATCCATGCGTCGTAGTTTTCTAGGACTACCGCGACCGTTACTACATCGAGTATGACTAGTATGAATCTATCTAGGATAGCCATAACTATTTTAGCTATAGTGCTTACGATGGGTATCCAGCTGGTGAGGAACCTTACGAGGCCCGTTAGTGTTCTAAAGAAGGCTCGTGCAACCATTCTGAATACACAGAGGACTGAGAGGGAAAGGGCCTTGGATTTAACGATGTCAACTCCGTATCTGATTTGTGAGGTAAACGTTATTTTGGGAAAGCCTCTGGCGTAGGCTCCCATGGCGGCTATGTGTGCGCAGAATATCATGAACATTAGATATCTGTATACTAGCCTGACGACTGCGATGAGGTATAGGGGTATGCCGACAACTGTCACTAGCCTAACCCATATATTCTCTGGGAATATATCCGTGAAGAAAACTAGTGCTCCGAGCCAGAAGGCTAGGGCGACAAGTACTGCAAACAATACTGTAACAAGGATTCTCAGTAGTATGAAAGGTATGGTATTGAAGTATACTTTGAGGCCTAGAGTCATGCTTCTGCCGAAAGGCAAATATTTCACCTAAAATATCAATCATTTTAAACTATTTTAAAACTTCCTCGACGTTAAACCCTAGTTCCTTAGCTTTAACTATAGCCTTTAACGCTTCACTCTTTCTTCCAATTCTAGCTAAAGCTAGACCTAAGGCGAACCATACCTCACCCCTCTCTCCGTTCATTTTAACTGCCTTTGATAAAACCTCGTGGGCTTCCTTAAACCTATTAACCGCCATTAGAGCTACGCCATAGTTAAATAATGTATCGGCATTATTCGGGTTGATTTCCATAGCCTTTTTAAATGCCTCCAGAGCCTCCGCATATCTTCCGAGCTTTGTGAGTAATGTCCCTAGGTTATGCCACGATCTAAAGTCCTTGGGATTAATCTTTAGACACCTTCTGTAGGCGTCAACAGCATCATTATACATCCCTATCCTCTCACATGCTACGCCTAGATTATACCATGCATCGTACATCTCCGGATCTCTCTTGACTGCAGCTTTAAGTTTATCAATCGCCTCCCTGTACCTGCCAATCTTACTGTACACAACCCCTAGGGCATAGAGAGCCCTAGCGTTATTCGGACTTAATTCGATGGCCTTTAGTAGGGCTGAAGCCGCTTCGTTGTATCTACCCAAGGCATCGTATGCCATGCCTAAGTTGATCCAAGCGTCGACTACGCTATCATCTATACTTAAGGCTCTCTTTAAAGCATCCACGGCGTCGTTGTATTTACCAAGCTTAATGTATGTAAAGCCAAGGAGAATCCATGCCTCAACATTGCTAGGATTCCTTTTTAAAATAGTTTTGAGCAGTTTAACCGCATCGCTATACTTTCCATCCATTATAAGTCTACGTGCATCAGTGGGCTTCATCGATGTTAATGTAATATTAAGGTATAAAGTAGTGTATAAGTGAAAATCATCCGTATTTATGTGGCTATTCTCCGGATATCCCGACTATAATACTGTATTTTAGCCAATAGGGTAATAAGTAGCGGATGAATTTTAGGGTAAAATGGGTGGAAAATGGAGTGTGTTGAGGAATATTTTAAGATAGCGGCGGATGGCTACTACCTGGCGGCGTCAAAACATATCCCAGCGAAAGGGAGGCCGGTAATAGTGTTTTTCCACGGATTCACGGGGCATAGGATAGAGACTGGAAGGCTGTATGTGGATTTAGCTAGAACATTATGTAACTCAGGGTTTGCCTGCGTGAGATTCGACTATAGGGGGCACGGGGAGAGCCCATTCAGTTTTGAGGAGTTCAGTTTAGACTGGGCTTTTGAGGATGCTGAATCCACAGTAGAATACATATTAAATAACATGAGAAGTGAGGTGGATGTAAGTAGGCTGGGAATTGTTGGATTTAGCTTGGGTGGAGCTGTAGCAATACATATTGCCTCGAAGTATCCGGAGCTTGTTAAGACGATGGCATTATTAGCTCCAGCCGTATCCTTCAGAAGGATAAAGGATAGATTAAAAACGGGGATATTTCAGGTGAAGGAAGGCTTCGTGTATTTTGGAGCCTTCAGGATGAAGCTGGAAAACATGCTTAAAATGTCCGAGTTCGATGGGTTAAGCCTAGCTCGCAGGATAAAGGCTCCAACATTGATAGTACACTGCAGGGATGACAATACCATACCTTATGAGCTATCTACAGAGTTCTATGAGAAGCTGGCTGGGGAGAAGAAGCTGATACTGTATAATGAGGGAGGACATACCTTTAGCAACTGGCATCTAAGGAGAACCTTAGAGGGAGAGCTAGTGAAATGGTTTAAAGATACGCTTATATAGTTTAGCTAGTGAGCTTCGAGAATTGGAGTAAGTGCTTCTATAATACCTGCAGTTTAAGGTCTTAGGTAAAGTAATATATTGATTTTCCAATTCTCACTCTTCTGACGAGTTTTCTGTCGAATAGCTCCTTTAAGTATTTTCTCGCTGTTCTCTCGCTTACTCCTAGGTGCTTCGCTACCTCGCTGGACGTCATGCGCCTGCTTTTAAGTAGCTCCATTATCTTGCCGTGTATTTCAGATAACTCCTTTCTGTATAATATGACTTTAAAGAAGTTGCCCTGCTCGATAAAGTCGGGTTCTCTTAGTCCTTCCTCTATGCACAGCTTTATCATCTTGTTTGTTCCAGTGCCCCATTTCTCTATGTAGCCGTATAGGAACATTACGTTTCCTATTTTAGGGTTCCTGAGGATTGATTGATGTTCTCTTTTCAGGTCTTCAGGCGTTAGTGGGTCTGGGAGCTTGCCTGGGTTAATGACCTCAATCCTATCGTCGAATATCTTAACGTATATTGGTGATGGTATTGAATAGTCTCTATGGACTACAGCGTTGACTATAGCTTCCCTGATAGCTCCGAGGGGTATTTCGTACTTCTCAACCCTAACGCCATTCTCGTTAATATAGCTTCTGTACGATATATTTTCCCTAATGAAACTGAGCGTTAGCTCCACTTGATCGAATAGGTTCCCTGTAATCTCCCTTTCGAGCACGGGGTAAAGTGGATCCTTAAATCTGCCGCATTTAACGACCGCGTAGGGAACATAAGGCTGGGGATTCTCGGAGAAAAGGAGGATTGAAGCTAGTGTAAGTGTGGAATCTCTAATTAACCTCATTCTCCTAAGGAAGTCTTCCTTACTTGAGTAGGTTAATCTAACATGTCTGGTATTCTCAGCTACATGAACAAATCTATTAATAATGGATTCGCTGATATCCGACAGCGTGGCATCAACGGGATTATCCTCAGCACTAAGCCTAGGCTTATATTTTTCCAGTATAATTCTCTCCAGCTCCTCTCGACTAATTCTTTGGTTTGAGGCACCAACTCGCTTAAAAGCAATTCCCTTATATAGATACGGCTTATCGATACCTTTATCCACTTTTATAACTATAATCTTCCTGCCATGGATTTCAGTAACCTCTATCTGGGGGATAACTTGAGGCTCAATAGCATCCCTAATCATACCCACTAACCTGGGAATAGTTCCTCTACCTATATCAATACCCTTCACGTGACCACTATCATCAACGCCTACAATTATATATCCGCCCCTAGAATTCAGGAAAGCACAGATTGTTTCCATAATGCCCTTAACATCGCTTAAACTCTCTTTAAACTCGACTCTCTCCCCTTCGCCTGTTCTAATTAGACGGAAAATATCCATACATCATAGATTACGTGGAAAAATAAATATATTCCGGCAAATGCCGGCATATGCCGGAATCATCTAGGTATCTCTAATAAGCTTTAACGTTTGTAGAAAGTATCAGCCTCCTTCCTAGTCTTAAATCCTGCTATGAGAATATAAGTTACCCGATTTTAAGATGTGAATTGAGGTCGTGTATTCTTTGTGCTTAACCTAGCTAGTGATAGTAGATCGCCTGTATCCCAGATCTCTATATCCTTACTACGTATTTCGATGTCGCTTTTATCAGGCGTCACCAGGATTTTTCTTACGTTGTGGAATTTATTCAGATTTTCCTCAATCCTCCTCAATTCCTCCCTTTTAATTTTTCTTCTCCATTTTACCTCACCTATCAGCTTTAGTTTCCTGAAGTCGCCTAAAGCGATATCGACTTCCAGATCTGGCTTTCTTATCATGAAAATTTTAAGGTTGAACGTTTTTGCAAGCAGGTTTCTTATGAAGTCCTCTATGTAAAATGGTAGTTTTTCTCTGAAGTATTTCTCGCTAAGTTCGGTCTCCGCATAGTTGTATTTCTCATCGAGGTAGAAGTAGAGGTCTATCATGGGGGACGTAACTAGATAGTAGTTCTTCTCTCTGCCATATTCCCTATACCTTTTTATAAGGCCTATTTCAAGGAGGTTTCTTACATAGGATTTTACTAGTGATGGATTTTGTGAGTCAATTAGCCTCCTGCTGTATAGGTATCCGGTCATTTTGCTTATTGTTTGTTTTCCGCATGAAATTGCTCTAAGTATTCCCTCATATCTTTCAGTTAGCTTCCTATCTTCCTCCAGGAACACCTCCCCTACTAGCGCTGGGACCGTAAGCTTTAGCCTTCTAAGGACTTCGAAGAGCGGTTGCTCCGCCCACTGTAGGAGAATAGGCTCCCTCATAAATACGGATTTTTCCAGCAGTTCACTACCCTTAAAGTATTTACTCAAGTTTACGAGGATATCTCTCTCATCTATCAGATCCACCCTATACTCTAGGAATAGCCCTAGGATGGGGGATCTTTCAGCTAGAATGTTCTTTGCTAGGAAGAGAGTTGAGGTTATTAATACGATGTTCTTCGGCTGCTTCATGTGTAGATAGTCTAGAAATTCCTCGGGAAGCCTATGGAACTCATCTATTATCACTAACTTCTCTCCCAGTGCTTCAAGTACATTTATAAGCTCGTTGTAGCCTAATGTTCTCCTCTTGCTTTCCCAGAATATAGTCCTGTTCCTCTTAACGAAGAAGTATTCGGCGTTTTTAAAGTAGCTCTTAGCTAGGAACGTTTTTCCAGTCTTCCTTCTACCGTAGATGAGAAGCGGAGGCTTAAGTTTTTCAAGGTTCTTTAGATCAGTATATCTGATTACGGTAACCATAATTACGGTAACCATAATTACCCCTATAAATCTATCGATAAGCTGTTAAAACCTCTCAATAATTAGCTCAAATGTAGATACTGAAATTCCTATGTAACATGGAGCAGTAAGTTCGGGATTAACCCGTTAAATACTCTCCTCCGAGGGCGGATATTTAATTTTATATTTGTAAAATCCTTGTTATGGTTGGTGTCTGTGTTGAAGAGTAAGATATTATTTATTAGCCATACACACCACGACAGGGAGTGGTATCTGCCGTTCGAGGGCTTCAGATACATACTCGTGAGGAACATCGATAAGCTCCTAAATATATTTGAGAAGGATCCGAGGTTCAGGTTTTTCCTGCTTGACGGCCAGACGGTGGTTATCGAGGACTACCTGGAGATTAGGCCCTACATGGAGCATTTAATTAGAAAACACGTGTGCAGCGGCAGGCTTGCGATAGGGCCTCTCTACGTTCAGCCGGACGAGTTCCTAGTTTCAGGCGAATCCCTCGTTAGGAACCTATTGATAGGGCATAGGGTAGCGTGTAAATACGGGGGCGTAGCCAAGCTGGGATATCTACCGGATACCTTCGGACATACCGCTCAGCTTCCACAGATACTGAGGGGTTTCAATATAGATAACTTCATCTTCCACAGAGGCTTCGGCGAGAGCCTTAAGGAGTATGGATGTGAGTTTATATGGCGTGCCCCGGATGGATCTGAGGTTATCGCTATATATCTTCCGAAGTCCTACTGTAATGCGAATAGATTTCCAGATGACCTGGAGAAGGCTTTGAAATGGATTGAGGAAAGCGTTAAACATTTGCTTAAATACTCTAAGGCTGGAGTTATTCTAGCTATGAACGGCTGCGACCACAGGCCTCCACAGGAGAATATTCCAGATATTATAGAGAAGCTTAGGGAAGCGGTTGGCGATGAGTTTGAGATCATACACGGCGGGCTGTTCGATTACATTAGGCTGCTTAATTCAATCAGGGATAGGCTTAAGGACGGAAGCTATCTTAACGTATTATGCTGAGCCACTAGCAACTATAGCGTGGATTATGGGCATGAAGTACCCACAGGATCAGCTGACTTATGCCTGGAAGACTCTGCTTAAAAATCATCCACACGACAGCATATGTGGATGTAGTACCGACGAGGTTCACAGGGAGTGTATGACTAGGTTTGCTAAGGTCCAGCACGTATGTAACATGATTATAAGGGATTCTATGGAACACCTTGTTGGAGGACTTGCGTTCTCGAGCGGGGATGAACTGGGCATAGTAGTATTTAATCCGACGCCGTATGAGAGAACGGATGTAGCTGAAGTAATGCTACCGTTTGATGCGGACGAGGTAACAATTGTTGATGAGGAGGGCAATGTGGTTCCGCATCAGCTCGTCGATGACGATATCCCCTCATACTCGATAGTTCATCCAGTGAAGCTCGTAGGTAAAGGCAGGATAATATTTATGGCCGAGAAGGTTCCGCCCATGGGCTTCAGAATCTACAGAATTAGAAGCGGAGCAAGCAACGTGGAGTTCGAGTCGGACGTTAAAGCTACAGGCGAGGACTCCATTGGGAATAAGTACTTCAGGGTTAAGGCCAGCGAGAAAGGAGGCACCTTAACGGTAGAGGATCTGAGAAGCGGCAGAGTGTTTAGGGAGATATGCATCTTAGAGGATATGGCGGATGCCGGAGATGAATACGACTACTCGCCGCCAGATAAGGATAAGGTCTACTACTCAAGAGCTTACAAGGCATCAATTAAGGTTATCGAGAAAGGGCCCGTAAGAGCATGCCTGAGGATAGACCTAGACTTTAAGTTGCCGAAATCCTTAACGTCAGATAGGAGTACGAGGAGCGATGAACTCGTCAGTAATCCTGTGAGCATATACGTGTTCCTTTACAGAGGCATACCGAGGATAGATATAGCAATTAAAGTCGACAATAGGAGTAGGGATCATAGATTGAGAGTTCTCTTCCCAACCGACGTATCCTCCGACGTATCCTACGCTGATACCCACTTCTACGTGATTAAGCGTCCGCTGGAGCTACCTAAGGGCGATGACTGGAGGCAGCCTCCACTACCAACTAAGCCTCAGAGGATGTGGGTTGACGTAAACGATGGAGAAAAGGGCTTCATGCTAGCTAATAGGGGGCTTCCCGAGTATGAAGTGTTTAAGGACGAGAATGGAAGATGTATAATAGCCTTAACGTTATTTAGGGCTGTAGGTTGGCTCTCCAGGCCCGACCTCAAGACTAGAAGAGGAAATGCAGGGCCTCAGATCGCGACACCAGATGCACAGTGTCTAGGCGAACACGTATTCTACTGCTCGATTATACCTCACGAGAAGAATTGGCTTAAGTCTAGGGCATATCTAGTAGCTAGGGAGTTCAACATACCCCTTATGACTGCTCCCATTAAACTTAGTGGAGAAGTTAAAGTGAAGAATTGGAGCATGAGCTTGACGCCGAAAACGCTACAGTTGTCAGCCTTTAAGAAGGCCGAGGACGATGATACGTTGGTGGTGAGGTTCTACGACGTATCGGGTGGAAGCTACACGGCCAAGCTGAGTTTCCCGGTGAGAGCTAGGGCGGCCTGGGAGACCAACCTCAATGAGGAAAGACTGAAGGATCTTAAGCCGAAGGAGAAGGAGGTTGAAGTGGAAATTAATCCATATAAAATAAAAACAATATCGATTTTACTCGAGGGACTACTCGGTTAACCTGTAGAGTACTTTCTTTTTCTCTTTAATTATCTCTATTTTACCCTCCCTTCCAAGCCAGCCCAGAGCGCCGTAGACCTCCGTAACCTTTAATCCAGTCTCCTTAGCTATCTCCCTAGCAGTTAATGCTCCCTTCTCCTTAAGAGCGTGCCACACCTTGCCAGCATTTACTCCAAATATTTCCTCAGGCTTCATACTA
>Ga0190310_1000408_pt1 | contig 14628 bp, 12 predicted proteins | sample 48700778_MG_FD_165059 | JGI IMG/M metagenome (GOLD analysis project Ga0190310, IMG submission 165059) | Hydrothermal vent sediment bacterial communities from Southern Trench, Guaymas Basin, Mexico - 4870-07-7-8_MG | ecosystem: Environmental > Aquatic > Marine > Hydrothermal vents > Sediment ... | reverse complement strand
TCGAAGGGTTATTTGGAATCAGGTTTGTAATGGGTCCTATGCTCGGAGGGCTTCCTGCCTCTTATGAGGTAAGGCTTCCTCATGTAGTGATGGGGCTTATAACCTTGCTAAGGTTATAAGCCCCCATATTTACCTTAACGTTTAGAAAGAGAATCACGTGAAAGCTTATAACTAGCGTACGCAGATAAGTATGAAAAATTGGAGAAGAAGTACGTCGACTGGAACGAATTTGGAAGATTGGTTGAGAAATTAAGCGAGGTTCTCAAAGAGGTCGAAGTAGATCTTGTAGTAGGAATTGCTAGAGGAGGCTTACCCGTATCTCTAGTAATCGCAGATAGGCTGAGAGTTCCGGTAGATTTCATAAATATAAAGTCTTATAGAGCTATTGGGCTAAGAGGTAAACCTGTTATATTATCTACGCTTTCCGAAAACGTAAAGGATAAGGTCGTCCTAGTAGTAGATGATTTGATAGATGAAGGAGATACGATGATAGCCGTTATAGAACACTTGAAAGAGAGGTATTCTCCGAAGAAGATATACACCGCTACGCTTTTCATAAAGCCGTGGAGTAAGTTTAAGCCCGACTTCTACCTAGAAGTGGTAGATAAGTGGATAGTTTTTCCTTGGGAGAGAATGGAATTTGGCAATTAAGTTTATAGCTGTTAGAGGGGTTTAGTTTAGCGTTGGAAGAGGACGTAAAGATAGGATATGAAGGGTTGAGACTTCTCATACTTATGTACAGAGAGACCTTAAGAGCTACCCTTTCGTCCTCAATCAACGACCAAGAAACGGTCGAAATCATAGCGAGTTTAATAAATAGATGTGCAAAGGCCTTATCCGCTATAGATAAGAGGATGAAGGACGAGGCCGATGCTATAGACGTACAAAAGGAGGTATTTGATATAGTTAGTAAAACGGATCAGCTGTTAAGTAGATTTGAAGAGATTGAGGATTACGACGATATAGAAATAAATAATGTAGAGAAGAGATTAGAGAACTAAAGTCTACTTGATCGTCACCTTGTGAGTTTCTGTGATCTCCTTTACTATCCCTGCGGCTATGGTTCTTCCCATATCTCTCAAGGCGAACCTTCCTAGCTCTGGGAAGTCCTTGAAGTTCTCTATACATACTGGCCTCAGCGGCCTCATTTTAACTATCGCTACGTCTCCGGTCTTCAAGCTCTTGGGCTTATCCTCTACTACTTGACCGGTTCTAGGATCTAGCTTAGATATTAGCTCGGTTATCTGAGTCGCTACTTGAGCGGTATGAGCGTGCATGACCGGTGTATATCCTGCAGCTATAGCCGTTGGATGGTAAACGACTACTATTTGCGCGATGAATTCCTTTGCAACGGTTGGAGGGTTATCTGGATGTCCTACGACATATCCTCTCCTTATATCCTGCTTGGATACTCCTCTAATGTTAAACCCTATGTTATCTCCAGGCTCGGCTTTCTGTATTGGAGTGTGATGAGTCTCTATCGATTTAACCTCTCCAGTAAGACCGACGGGCATTATCACCACCTTATCTCCTACCTTCAATACACCGGTTTCAACCCTTCCTACAGGTACCGTTCCAACTCCCGTTATCGAGAATACGTCCTGTATTGGTACTCTGAGAGGTTTATCTAGAGGTTTAGGAGGCACCTCTAACATGTCTAAGGCTTCAAATAAAGTTGGTCCCTTGTACCAAGGCATGTTCTCAGATCTCTCTATTAGGTTATCTCCCTTGTATCCGGAGACGGGAATTATCGGTACCTTATCGACTTTATATCCAACTAGCCTCAAAAGCCTCGTTACCGCCTCCTTTACCTCCTCGAACCTCTTTTGATCGTAAGGAGGCGTAGTTATATCCATCTTGTTAATGAGGACTATTAATTGATTTACTCCTAAGGTCTTTAACAAGAAGGCATGTTCCCTAGTTTGACCTCCTTCAGATAGCCCAGCTTCGGTTTCTCCGGTCTTAGCGGATACTACGAGTAAAGCGGCGTCGGCTTCACTCGCTCCAGTAATCATGTTCTTTACGAAGTCTCTATGTCCAGGTGCATCTATAAGCGTGAAGAAGTACTTTCTAGTTTCGAACTTTTGGAAAGCTAGGGTAACGGTTAACCCTCTTTCCCTTTCCTCCTTTAGCGTATCCAGAACCCACGCGTACTTGAAGGTATCCCCAGCTCCGAACTTTTCGGATTGCTTTGCATACTCAGCGATCGTCCTCTCGTCTACTACGCCTAGCTTATATAGGAAGTGTCCCATTATAGTTGACTTTCCGTGATCTACGTGTCCCGTTACTACTAAGTTTAAGTGTGGCTTTTGGGACATATCACTTCACCTTAACAGACATATGGGCATTTTTTGAATTATATAAGTTTAATGTAGAAGAAGAGGCTACCTAGAGGCCATTGCGATCCTTTCCTGCTCTAACTTCTTCCTAATAGCGTAGCTGTTTAAATCGTTGTTGGCAGACTTAATGAGCTCTTCCGCTAAAGCTTCCTCTATGCTTTTAGGATTGGAGAAAGCGGCTAATCTGGCTCCTTCGGATATAAACCTAAGAGCTAGATCTACTCTTCTCAGAGGAGAAACGTCGACCGATACGTGGTATACGACGCCGCCGTAGCTTATCCTAGTGGTATCTTCATTAGGGCTAGCGTTTTCTATAGCCCTTACTAAGACTTGAACGGGGTTCTGTCCGGTTTTTAAGTGGATAATCTCGAAAGCGGCTTTAACGATGTTTATAGCTTTGTGCTTCTTGCCTCCCATCCTTCCCGTATTCTTCGCATCGATCTTCCCGAAATGCATCATGTTATTTACCAGTCTTTCAACTATGTTCACTTCCGCTTTCCCAAACCTCTTATGTTCGTGTCTACCCCAGCTATGGGGTATGAAGACGGGCTTTAAGCAAATAACCCTTTTTAATCCCGGATCCTTAACTTTAACTTCGCTTAAATCCCATTTATTGAATAACAAGATCTTAGGTTCTCTAGGCATGTCCTCACCTCCTAGGTTTCTCTCGTTTACCTAGAATTAACATTTTTAAGCTCACACCATTTACCATTACAACCCTCCACCTTACTCCTGGTATATCTCCCATCGCTCTTCCTTGCGAACCTCCTATGCCTTCAATTATTACTTCATCATGTTCATCTACATAGTTTAAAGCGCCGTCGCCGGGTAGGAAAGCCGTAACTTGCTTGCCGTTCTTTATCAGTTGAACTCTAACACACTTTCTAATAGCCGAGTTAGGCTGTTTAGATTCAATTCCGACTTTTTCTATAACTATTCCTCTTGCTTGAGGAGCTCCCTCTAAGGGATCGGCTTTCTTATCTAAACCTAATATCCTCCTCTTGTAGTAAACATCCGACCATCTGAACTTCTGCCTCTTCTCCCTAAGCTTTCTAGCCGCAAACTCCCCCAACGGCGACTTCTTTCCCATATCCCTACAACCACCTTTAAGAACTTCAATATAAATTTATTGAGTGACTATATGCAGTTGTTCTATCCCAAAGTACCTTCTCGCTAACATCCTAGCCCTTTCAGCATTCCTTCCTCCCTTACCTAACACCGCTCCCTTGCTCCTAAAAGGTATAGTAACTACGCCTACCTTCTTGCCATCGTACCTTTGAGTTATCCTCACGCTTATGATGTGCCTTTCTCCTAAGGCCTTCTTTATGAACTCTTCAGGAGTACCCGAATACTCCACGAGCTCAACCGGTCTTCCTATTAGCTTCTCTACTTGAGCGATCGTTTGCCCTCTCCTTCCTATCGCTAACCCCATATACCCCTTGTCTATTACGAAGATGACTCGGTTAAATTGTTCATCAATTATACAGTCTCTAGGATGAACGCCCGTTAAGGTATGGAACATAGCCATTAAGCCAAGCTCTTCTTCGGTATACTTTATTTCCTCGGTCAACTTCTCACCTTCTCCTTTACCTCCTCTAGGAACTTCTTTAGATCGGCGTCTCCTGGAGATCTAATGGCCAAAGCTAATACCGGAAAAGGCCTTCCACAGGCCCTTCCTAAAGCTATCGAAGTTCCATCGAACTCTACTACGGGAGTTTTGTGGGATTTAGCGGCTTTGATTAGCTCTTGTATCCTCTCGGGCTCTAGAGATCTAGAATAAATCACAAGCTTAGCCGACTTAACGCTAGATAAGGTGCTCTTATATCCTAAATCCACCTTTCCCGTTTTAATCGATTGTCTTAGAAAGCTCTCGAAGGCTTTTAAGGTCTTCATTCTTCCTCACTACTCTTTATGTAGAGCTCTACCATTCCCGTACCAACGGGTATCGTTGACCCTACTATTACGTTTTCGGTAACACCCCTTAGCCTTTCTACCTCTCCCTTTACGGCGGCCTCGGCTATAGTTGGGACCGTGATCTCGAAGGCGGCTCTAGCCAGTACGCTAGGTTTAGATCCCGCTACGCCGTGCCTTCCTATTTGCTGTAGAACTCCCTTGCTCGTCATTAGATCGGCTACCAGCAAGATATGCCTAATATCCACCTCTAAACCTTGTTCGTTTAACGTATCAACTATCTCCTTTACTAAAGCGGTTCTAGCCGCTTCAATTCCTAGGGTCATAGCTATTTCGTATATGTTGTTAGTAGTCGTTCTAGTCGGATCTACGCCTGGCACCCTCAATACCTTAGGAAGGTTAGAGCCTGAGGTCTGTATTATCCATTCTCCTTCCTTCTTTATTACCGATACCCTCTCGATGTTAGGTATACCCTTTAGCCTAGTGTTTAAGGCCTTCTTCCTAAAGGATTGTAAGGCGTTTAGATCTAGCGTTCCTAGAACTACGGTTACCTTCTTCTCCTTTTCATCTACCATAACCTTCCTCCTTCCTCCAGACAGTACCTTAGCTACATCCTGTATGCTTACGTTCCTTTCCCTCATTCTATCTTCTGAAAGGTAGAAGGTAACTCCCTGTTCTATAAAGTCTATTTCGGCTCTTTCAGTAACGTCCTCAACTTTGGTGAATAGTATTTCCCTAGCTACCTCCATGGCCTTCTCCTTAGATTTTCTATGCTCCTCATCTAGGTATATGTCCATAGTAGGCGTACTCGGCTGTTTTCTCGCGTCCACCAGCTCTATTAACCTAGGCAAACCTAAGGTTACGTCCCTCTCCCTTACTCCTGCGAAGTGGAAGGTTCTAAGCGTCATCTGAGTGCCGGGCTCTCCTATAGATTGAGCGGCAACAACCCCTATAGCTTCTCCTGGCTCAACGGTAGCTCTCTTAATAGATTCTACCGCCTTTTGAACCACGTTCTTCGCCGATTTCAAGCTTAAATCCCCTCTATAGAGAACCTGTCTGAGCTCCTCCATTATTTTCGGGTTCAGTTGGTCTTTATACTTCTTTAACAGCTTGTCGACTTCCTCCTTAGTCACTCTAGGTAGCTTAGGATCGTCTACTAAGGCTTCAACTTCAGCTAATCTCTCGACGTTAACAGCTTTTCCGTGATCGCTTTTAGCTGGATCTATTCCATCCTCTCCGTACAGGAACTGTATTATGTTCCCTTCGGGATCTCTCACCGTTAAGTCGTATTCAACTCTTAAGTGTTCCATAGCGTTCACTAACCTCCTCTGCATATACCCGCTTTGTTGTGTTCTAACCGCGGTATCTACAAGGCCTTCCCTTCCACCCATAGCATGGAAGAAGAATTCGATTGGATTAAGACCATCTCTAAAGTTAGACCTAACGAATCCATACGCATCTGGCATCTGATCTCCTCGCTTGAAGTGAGGTAAAGCTCTCCTGTAGTAACCTCGTTTAATACGCTTTCCCCTCACGCTCTGCTGTCCTAAAGTAGCCATCATCTGTCCTAAGTTGAGTATGCTCCCTCTCGCCCCTGTCATCGCCATAATTATGCCGGCGTTATCATCGGATAGATGTCTCTCTACGACCTTTCCAGCCTCATCTCTAGCTCTGCTAAGCTCGTTCATAATGTAATGCTCCAGTACCTCCTTAGGCTTCATTCCTCTAATCGTCGGTAACGTTCCCTCCTTGTACTTCTTAATCCACTCTTGAATCCTTACGTAAGCTTCATCTATTATCCTCTTAATTTCCTCTACGGCCTCCTTAGGAAGCTCAAGTTCATCAAACCCGTAAGTAAAGCCCTGCCTTGTTATGTAGACCTTAAGGACGCTCAGGAAGGAATTGAGGAAGTTCCTCGCTACTTCAGTTCCGTAATCTTTAGTTATCCTATGTAGTATGGTGTCGGGCTCCTCCGCTCCTATGGATCCCTTATCAATCACTCCTGAAATCAACTGACCGTCTTTAACGATCACATCGTTTTGAACGGCCTTCTTATATTTCGATTTAGCCCATTTAGAGGTTAGGACGTAATTAAACCCCTTAGGTAGGAAGAGGGAGAAGAGCTGCTTTCCAGAGTATAGAGGTATGGGCTCCTTTATTTCTGGTTCGGGAAGAGGCCCCTTATACCCTCCCATATACGCTAAGTTTGAGAACTCTTCCTTAGTTAGGTAAACGCCGGGCTTAGTAAGTAAGAAAGCGGCCGTTAAGTAATCCCTTATAGCTCCTATTATAGGTCCTCCGTACCTTGGAGAGATTATCTGATCCTGAACCCTCATTAACATTAGAGCTTCGGATCTAGCCTCCTCTCCTTGCGGTACATGTAGGTTCATCTCATCTCCATCGAAGTCCGCGTTGTAGGGCGGACATACGGCTGGATGTAGCCTAAAGGTACGATATGGGAGCACTTTAACGAAGTGAGCCATGATAGACATCCTATGTAGAGAAGGCTGACGGTTGAATAGAACTATATCCCCATCCATTAAATGTCTTTCAACGATGTAACCTGGACCTAAAGCTTCGCTTAGCGCTTCTCTATCCGCTGCGTACTCAAGCCTAATTTTAACGCCATCCGGCCTTATGACGTAATTAGCTCCAGGATGAACGCTAGGTCCGTTTTTAACTAGCTGTCTTAAGAACTCTATATTCCAAGGAGCTACCTTTTCAGGAACGGTTAACTTCTTAGCTATCTCAATAGGCACTCCTACTTCGCAAATATCTAAGCTGGGATCTGGAGATATTACCGTCCTACTAGAGAAGTCTACTCTCTTTCCAGATAAGTTCCCTCTAAATCTGCCCTCTTTACCTCTAAGCCTCTGGCTTAAGGTCTTCAACGGTCTACCTGACCTATGATGAGCTTGCGGAATTCCCGATACTTCATTATCGAAGTAAGTGGTTACATGGTATTGTAGGAGGTCTACTAGATCCTGTACTATCAAGGGAGGAGTTCCCGATTCCTTAGCTTCCCTGACCCTTTGATTAACCCTTAATATATCGACGAGCTTATGGGTTAGATCGTCCTCCGATCTAATACCCGTCTCGAGAGTTATACTAGGTCTAACCGTAACCGGTGGAACAGGAAGAACTTGTAAAACTAACCATTCAGGTCTCGAAGCCTTAGGATTATAGCCTAAAAGCTCGTAATCTTCATCCGTTATCCTCTCTAACCTTTCCCTTATAGCTGAAGGAAGGAGCCTTATAGCTCCTCCTTCCTCAGTTATCTCATGGAACATATGAGGTTTGGTGAATTCGATATCGTACTTCTTCGCTCCACAATGAGGGCAAAGCTTTGCCTTCTTAGCCTTCGCTATTATTTCCTTCGCTATCTTTTCCTTAAGTCCAGGGGTTATATGGCTTTCCTTCTTTAGCTTCTCTCTATAAGCTTTAAGATCGTCTTCTGGAAGTAGTATCCTACCGCAACTCCTGCAAGTAGCTATAAGCAGCGTATGGATCGTGTCTACAAAAGCTACATGTAAAACCGGTTCAGCTAGTTCTATATGTCCGAAATGGCCGGGGCATCTAGCGGATGTATTGCCACAGGTTCCACACTTCTGTCCAGGTTCTAAAACTCCTAGCCTATTATCCATTAAGCCTCCTTGAATTGGCATTCCATCTTCGTCATACGTCTCCGGAACTGTTATCTCTACGGCTGAATATTTCCTAATCTCCGTTGGTGAGAAGACTGAAAACCTTATCCCTCCAATGCTTTTAACAATATCCTCGAGCATCGTGTTTACCACCTCATAACTTCTCCTTGAGCATTAACCTAGGAGCTATGCCTAAGCTCATCATTTCCTGCAATAACAGCTTGAACGCATATGCGACCGTTACGGTAGATATTTTAGCGTTCTCTCCACATATCTTGCACACGTACTTCCTAGATCTAGCATCGTAATAGGCTATAAGACCGCACTTCTCACAAACATGTATTTCGGTTTTATCTGATTCCTCGAGCAACCTATCTTTCAGTACCATAGCTGCTCCGTACGCTATGAGACAGTCCCTTTCCATCTCTCCAAATCTCAAACCTCCTCCTCTAGCTCTACCTTCAGTTGGCTGCTTCGTTAACATCTGTACCTGTCCTCTAGCTCTAGCATGTATCTTATCCGCTACCATGTGATGTAGCTTCTGGTAGTAAACAATACCTACGAATATATCTACCGGATATCTCTTTCCGGTAACTCCATCGTACATCACCTCTCTACCTGATGGTTGGAATCCATACTTCCTTAGTAGAGCTTTGATATCCTCTAGGCTTTCTCCCTCGAAAGCGGTTGCATCTACTGGGGAGCCTCTTAAAGCCGCCGCTTTACCAGCTATGGATTCCAAGAACTGACCTACCGTCATTCTTGAAGGAAACGCATGAGGATTGATTATTATATCGGGAACTATGCCGCTTTCGGTATATGGCATATCTTCAGGGTTTACTATTAGACCTACTACTCCCTTTTGTCCATGTCTCGACGCAAACTTATCTCCTAGCTCAGGTATTCTTTCATCTCTAACCCTTACCTTGTACATCTTATAACCTTCAACAGTTTGCGTCATGAAAACGGTATCTACCACTCCTTTCTCGCTAGGTCTCATAGCTACCGATGTATCCCTCATGTAAGGCCCTCTAATTTCAAATTCTCTGTATTCCTCCATAAACCTCGGAGGACTTACTCTTCCTATCAAAACGTCGCCTCCACTTACCACCGCTTCAGCCATTACCGCTCCATCTGGTTCTAACAATCTGTAGTACTTTTCTCCCTTATATCCTCGAATGTTTTCATCAGGGTTTGGAATTTCAAACCTGTCCTTCATGCCCCCTAGATATTGTTGAGCTTGAGCTTCGTACACTCTGTAGAAGAACGACCTACCAAATCCTCGATCTAAAGAAGCCCTGTTTAAAATTATGGCATCTTCGATGTTATATCCTTCGTACGATATAACGGCAACTATAGCGTTCTGACCTAAAGGCCTCTCATCTAAGTTCAGTAAGGTCATCGGCTTCGTTTTAACTAAAGGAGTTTGTGGATATACTAGGAAGTGCTGTCTCACGTAACTCGTTAAGAAGAAGTTACTGGTTGAGAAGCCTAAGGCCTGCTTAGCCATAGCCGCTTCGTACGTATTCCTAGGCGATTGATTATGTTGGACGAACGGAATTATAGAAGCCGTTACTCCTAAAATGGCAGGCGGATATAGCTCTAAATGAGTATGTTCGGGAGTGAGTTGATCTTCGGTAAGCGCTATGTAAGCGTCTTCTTCTTCGTTGGCGTCTAGAAGCTCAATAACGCCCATAGCTAGTAGGTCCCTCCAAGTTAACTCTCCAGCTTTTACTTTACCGACCAATTCTTGCGTTAATAGCGGCTTTCCGTGTTCTACTACTACCAAGGGCCTTAGCACCCTTCCTGAGTTTGCGAAAATATACACTCTCTTCGAAGCTTTGGGATGAGCTGGCTTAAATACGTGAATACTCACGTCAAAGGGTATTTCCCCTCTCCTCCTTAACCTCCTAAATGCATGAGCTAGCTCCTCAGGTTCAAGCGTATATCCAACAAACCTTCCATCTAAGAAGACCTTAACTCCCTTTCGTTTTACTTCTTCATTAGCCTCATGATAGCTTGTAACCCCTAGTTCGTAAAGCTTATTGATGATCTCGTGATGTGGGGCGCTTACAGAAATAACGGCAGATAGAGCTAAGTTCTTGACTAGCCCACAGTTGCTTCCTTCAGGTGTTTCATTTGGACATATTCTGCCGAAATGCGTTGCGTGGAGATCCCTAGCTTCGAAGTTCGGCTGACTTCTACTTAAGGGAGATTGCAGCCTTCTTAAGTGGCTTAACGTAGACATGAAGTTTGTTCTATCCAATAACTGCGTTACTCCTACTTTTCCTCTTCCCCAGTTCCCAGTAGCGATTGCGTTCGCAAGCTTATCGGTTATTATTCCAGGCCTAACGGCAGCGCTCACTATGTTAGGACTCTTCTTTTGCCCCATTCTATCTAGTTGATATTTCATATCTCTAATTAAATTCCTAAAGGCAGTTCTAAACAGATCAGCGAGCATCTGCCCTGCAAGCTTAATGATCTTATTGCCGTAATGATCTCTATCGTCAGGCTCTGTCCATCCGAGCTTAAGCTCTAATAACTTACTAGCGGCTTCAGCTAAGAATAAGGCCTTGTCTATCCTGTTAGATGGATGTCTTCCTAAGTGAGGAAGAAGGAATAAATCGAGAAGCTGTTCGGCTCTCTTTATCCTAAGTTCATCCATCATTCCGTGCGCAATTCTATTTCCTATGTACATTAGGGCTTCATGAGTAGTTTTAACGTCTCCCGCTTTATCAAAAGAGGGAACTAACGCCTCCTGTATCTCAGGTACAAATGAAACCATTTCGACTATTTCCTTGTCCGTTTCAACGCCTAACGCTTTCATTACGATAACGAAAGGTAGATCAACAGGAGACGCCGGCATCCTTAAGTATATCGCTTCGTCCGACTTAAGCACTAGATCTATTTTACTCCTATACCCTATAATGGATGAATATATCGTGGCTCTATACTGAACGGAACCGCTTCCCCTTTCCTTTTCAACTAAAATCTTATTAGGGCTTAGATCTTCAAGTCCCACAATTATCCTTTCACTACCGTTAATTATGAAATATCCTCCTGGATCTTTAGGATCTTCTCCTAGATCTATAAGCTGTTCTTCACTCATCCCATAAAGAGCGCATACTTTAGATTTTACCATTACCGGAAGATTTCCTATGAAAACCTTTTGCGTATGATAAGGTAAGTTAGCGTTTTGAGGATCGATTATGGTCATTTCAAGGTATAGGGGAGCTGCATAGGTTAAGTTCCTAAGCCTCGCTTCTAGTGGATACACGTACGTTTCAGAACCGTCTTGTTCGATAACTCTAGGCCTGCCTACCTCCACTTTTCCTAGCCTTATCTTATAGTTTCCTAATGGAGTTTCTATTTCGACCTCTCCTACTTCATCTACTATGCTCTGTATCCCCTTTTCTATAAATTCGTTGTATGAGTTAAGGTGTTGTCTAGCTATGCCCTCTCTCTTAAGCATATCTTCGATTACAGGCCATCCATCGAAGCTTTTCATCTTTCAACCACCAACCTGTAATAAACCGATTCTCCTGCAGTTTCGCTTTTCCTCGTTATCTTGATTATATCTCCCGGTTTAGCCTTTAACTCAATAACTACCGGATCGGTGCTTAGGATATAAGGAAGCTGCTCCGGCCTTACATTATACTTCTGAAGCACTTTCTTAGCTTCCTCCTCGCTTAAAACTTCATGTTTTGGAACATATATATGATCGGTCACTTTGAATGGTTTGGTCAACTATACCACCTCCTATCTGTATTTCTATATAATCTACTAAATCTAAAAATCATCTTCCGCATACTCTCCCTTTTATCTTCCTTATTTAAGCTTAACCCTTACTTGACTTAAATATTCCTTCCTTATAAACTGTACTCTTTAAAAGGAGTTAGATAAAAAGTTAAAGCTAAAGACCTCTTAAAAAGCCATAATTATGGAGATTAGGAAAATTCAAGTTATAGGAGGAACGTTCGTAGTATCTTTACCTAAGAAATGGGCAAAGAGCCATAGCTTGAAGAGAGGGAGCAAAGTTACTATTGAGATAGGGAGAGAGGGAGCAATAGTAATTTATCCTTTCGAGAAGAAGGAGACGAAGAAGGAAATAGATATTACGTACCCAGTACCGAGCCCTAAAGAGCTTTACAATGAAATGACCGCTGCCTACCTACTAGGCTTTAATACGATAAGGATAAGGAGCAACGCTAGGATAAGTTATGAGGATAGAGAGGTTATCAAGGACGTAGTTAGAAGGTTCACGGGATTGGAGATAACCGAGGAGAACTCTAAATCTATAACCGTCCAATTCTTACTGGAAGTCGAAACGGTTGAACCTAAGAAAGCATTCAAGCGTATGCATATGCTTACGAAGGGCATGTTTAAAGATGCGATTACTTCGATACTAGAAAAGGATCCTAGGCTTTCCAAAATCGTAATTGAAAGGGATGATGAAGTTGATAGGCTGTACTTCCTATTGGTTAGACTGCTTAGGAGCGTCTCCTTAGACCCGTCCTTAGCGGTTAAACTAGGATTGACGCCTATCGATTGCTTAGATTATAGAGTAGCAGCTAGCTTACTAGAGACGGTGGGAGATGATGCGGTTGAGATAGCTAAGGTAGGAATCGAAGGACTAAATGTAAAGGATAAGTCAATACTTAAGGAAATAAGCAGACAACTTGAAGCTATGCAGGATAAAGCGGTTAATGCTCTGCTATTGAGAAGCAGGAAAGAGGTGGATAGGATCGTAGAGCTGTACGATAAGGTAGGAGACGCTATTGAGAGGTCTGAAAGGATAAACGGAGGCTTTAGATTACATGAACTCATGAAGGACATTGCTAGATGCTCTATAGATCTAATTGACCTGGTTATTCCGTTTGTTAGAGTATAGCGGGCCCGCCGGGATTTGAACCCGGGATCTCCGGCTCCGCAGGCCGACGCCTTATCCATGCTAGGCCACGGGCCCTCTTGTTTTTTATAAAAAAGCGCCTATAAGAGCTTTGTTAGGTTCTTCTCGAATGGAGGGTAAATTAGACCCTTATCGGTTATAAACGCGGTGACCAATTCCGGAGGCGTGATATCGAAAGCCGGATTAAAGACTTTAACGTTCTTTGGCGCTATCCTACGACCCCTAATATAGATGACCTCTAACGGGCTTCTCTCCTCTATCTCGACGTTTTTTAGGTTAGTGTGAGGATCGAAAGTTGATGAAGGAAAAGCTACGTAAAATGGTACACCGTGCCTCTTAGCTAGAACGGCTATTTGATAGGTTCCTATCTTATTTACAACATGTCCGTCTCTGAAAACTCTATCGGCTCCAACTATTACCTTATTTACCTTCCTTAAATACATTAGGTAACCTACTACGGTATCGGAAATTAAGGTAACATCGAAACCATCCTTTAATAATTCGTAAGTTGTTAACCTCGCTCCCTGCATTACCGGCCTCGTTTCGGTTGCAATTACCTTAACTATCTTGCCTTTTTCCTTTGCAACCCTGAGAGGAGCTAAAGCCGTACCATACTCAATAGTTGCTAGAGAACCAGCATTACAATGCGTTAGAACTACATCTCCATTCTCTATTAAGGGTTCCCCGTATTCCCCTATTGTTCTCGCCCGTCGTTCTTCTTCTTCCATAATTTTTTCTGCTTCCCTCAACGCATCTACTTTTGGATTTTTAGAGCTTACGGCTCGTCTATATACCCTATCTACAGCCCAAGCTAAATTGATGGCGGTAGGCCTTGCTTTCTTTAACATCTCAGCTTTCTCCTTTACCCTATCTTTTTCAAAGCTATCAGAAAAGGCGAGGCCGAAAGCCGCAACTACTCCAATTAGAGGCGCTCCTCTAATTACCATATCCCTTATAGCTTTAAAGGCATCCTCTGGAGAGGATATCTTAACCCACTTTTCTCTAGTTGGTAAAAGACGTTGATCTAAAACCCAAAGCTCCTTTCCATCCCACTTTACAGGACGCATACCCTTACCATGTAGTTAGAGATACAAAAGTCTTTAAATGGGTTTTTAAATTACCTTAAAGGGAGGTAAGGATTATGTTCACCCCCTCCGCTGGATATGATAGAGCAATTACCATATTCTCGCCCGATGGTAGATTATATCAGGTTGAATACGCTATAGAAACCGTAAGAAGGGGCACCATAGCTATTGGAATTAAGGCTAAGGACGGCGTAGTCCTATGTGTTGAGGAAAGGGTAAAAAAGCTCCAAAACCACAATTTAAGTCAAAAGCTATTCCAGGTAGATGACCATATCGGCATAGCGGCCGCCGGTTACGTTCCAGATGCGAGGGTATTGGTAGATCAAGCGAGAATTATAGCTCAAAATAACAGACTCTTATACGATGAGCCTATCGATGTAGAGACCATAGCTAGAAAGTTAGGAGATATAGCGCAACAATATACTCAATATGCCGGCGTTAGACCATTCGGCGTATCGTTAATAATAGCTGGAGTTGATAAGACGGGGCCTGCGATTTTCACTACCGATCCTAGCGGAACTTATCTCGGGTACGACGCTATTGCCATAGGAGGAGGAAGCGAGCAAGTTAACGAATATTTAGAGCAAAAATACAGAAGCGATATGACCTTAGAGGAAGCATGCCTATTAGCTATTGAATGTGTATTAAAGGCAAGTGAGGAAAAAGCGGAATCTAGACACATAAAACTTGCAACGATAGATATGAAGACGAAGAAAATGAGAAGGTTCAAAGAGGAAGAA
>Ga0190310_1000407_pt1 | contig 14649 bp, 4 predicted proteins | sample 48700778_MG_FD_165059 | JGI IMG/M metagenome (GOLD analysis project Ga0190310, IMG submission 165059) | Hydrothermal vent sediment bacterial communities from Southern Trench, Guaymas Basin, Mexico - 4870-07-7-8_MG | ecosystem: Environmental > Aquatic > Marine > Hydrothermal vents > Sediment ... | reverse complement strand
CTATGAAATGGAGCGATGTAGATTTTGAAAAAGGGATTATTCGGATAAATGATCCGGAAAAACATAGTAAGCCTCGGATTTTTAAAGTCAGCAATAAACTTATTCGAATGCTTAACCATATTCCACGGAAAGGCGAACGGATTTTCAGTTATTACAAGAATTTGAATAGTTTGACACGTGTTTTTCAGAGGCAACGTAAGAGGATAGCGCATAAACTTGCAAATCCGCGGTTAATGCAAATCAGTTTTAGAACAATTCGACACTGGAAGGCTACAATGCTATATTACAATTACAAAAGTAAAGATATATTATTTGTCAAAGAATTTCTCGGCCACAAAGACGTAAAGAACACATTAGTTTACACACAACTCGCAAAATTCGAAGATGAAGAAGAATTCATTTGTAAAGTAGCGAAAACACCACAAGAAATCGCTAAATTGATAGAACTTGGATTTGAATACGTTTGCGAGCTGGATAGCCTCAAATTTTTCCGAAAGAGGAAGTGAAGTGTCGGGGGGTTCATCTGTGGTGCCGGGGGCGGGCTTCGAACCCGCGACCTCCAGATATCCTATCTCTAGGCCCCATTCCATCGAGATTATGAGTCTGGCGCCCTAACCAGGCTAGGCTACCCCGGCTGATTTTTCCGGATTCAGTATGATTTTGACTTGACGTTCCCTTATTTTATTTACGCTTTCTGAAGAAGAGTAGTCCATCCTTCTCGCAGACATATTCGAAGTCGACTTCCAGTAGCGCTTTTATCTCCTCTGGGCTTTTCGCCACTCTTACGTGGAACTCATCGTTGGACGTTTGAAATAGCGCCCGTTCAACATCTATGTAGATCATAGTATTCTCGATGTTTTTGTGCCCAAGCAATCTTTGAACGTGAAGAATATCCTTTGTCCTATGGTACTCCATTGTTGCTTTCCAATGTCTGAAAGTGTGGAAACCTATCCTTAGAAGTCTCGGATTCTTCAGCTTTACTGCTAAGGCCTTCTTTTGTTTTCCCATTCTTGTTTGCAGTCTTCGCAAATCCAGAATTTGCCGTCAACCCAGTATATGGCTTTGATGTTTTGCATGGTCGCATATATTTTTGTAGAAACATCACTAACGTTACTAATGACACTTTGTATAGGCTTTGAGAAAGGCTGGCTTAAAATTGGTTTTTCGGCCTTTTCTGTTTCTGTCGAGCTTTTTTCAAACTACTTAACAAACTTAACTATCTTCCAAGTCGTCCTCTGCATCATAACATACTTCATCACGATAGGCTCCACAACAGACGCAAACATCCTCATCGTCTGGATTCTCACAACCATATACGGGACAGATTCACAATAACTGCCACCTTCCTCATCTATGTACTTACATTTATCATCTCAAATTTTGCGGTTAAACACCATTAACCGATTAACTATCTTGTTAGATAGCAATTGATCATAGAAAATATTTTAAAAATTAAAATGATAAGCAAACGCGGCAATTGGGAATTCTTCTAGAAATATATTTCGCAAATTTTTTATATAACGTAGTAGTTAAACTCTGCTACATGAAACTCTCAGTTAAATCTATAAAAGTATGCATTGTCTCGATGTTTTTTATTATTTTGCTGGCATTTCAAATGTTTAATGGTATTGCAGCAACTTTTGATTATACGACCGCGGTTACAGGAAGTATTAGCCCAAGTGTTAGTTCAGGAGAGCATGAAAATGAAGAGCTTAAACAACAAATTAACGAAGAAAACCAATTTGCACCTATTGATAAAAAGACAAGCAATTTTCTGCAAGATTATAATACAACGAACGATCCGACAATTTCCGTTGTCAACCCAGTCACAGGAAGAAGCGTTTTCATGTTTGATGCATCTGTGACTTCGGTAGGCACAAGGTTCAATGCTACTATATGGGTGTATAATATTACAGATTTATTTGGCTATCAAGTGCGTTTAGTAGTGAATGATACGCTACTAAATATAACGCGAGTATGGATTCCGTGTTGGGATTCGGAATGGGTTTTCTATAATTTAGAATATATACCCCTTAATCCTGTTTTATATGATGATGACTTCGACGGAATTTGCGAAGCTACGTTGTTTGCAAGTTCCTTGCTCCCGCCTTACACATTTAATGGTTCTGGTTTGCTGGCAATAGTTGAGTTTGGAATAGTGTATGTGCCTGATACTGGGCAGGCAACGACTGAACTAGATATAGATAATTCGGACACAATGCTTTTAGATTTTGATGCAATGCCCATAACTGCCACGAAAATCAATGGTCTATACACTATTAAGAGAGAGCGTCAACAGCTAGCATTGTATGCAGGATCTAGCAATCCAGGCATAGTTTATGAATACGGAGGCAATAATGAATGGTATGCAATTTCTCAATCGCTTGGAACTGCAGTTTTATGTCTCGTAGTTTGGAATGGTGAACTTTACGCTGGCACCACAACGGGGTCGAATGGTATAGTCTATCGATATGATGGTTTTCAATGGAGCATGATCGGGGAATTCCCAGAAAGGCAAGTATCATCATTAGTAGTTTGGAATGGTGAACTTTACGCCGGTACCACTTATCCGGCTAACTTGTACCGTTACAATCCGGTAAATGAAAGCTGGGATTTAGTTTTGTCTGATGCTTTACCGAATGGCATACGAGCAATGTATGTATGGGAACGAGACAATGCACTTTATTTAGGAGATTATAATTCAGATACCATTGGGCGGTATGATGGAACAAATTACACTATAGTCGCAGAATTTGGTAGAAGTTGCATATGGGATTTTCAATCCTATGGAGAATATCTCTATGCAAGCGCATGGCTTGGATATCTTTACAGATCTTTTGATGGGTTCAATTGGGAACCTGCACTAATCAATCCAGAAGAGAGAAACATTTGGGCCCTCGAAGAATTTCAAGGATACCTTTATCTTGGTATGGACTGGACTGGTTCTGGGGCTCCTGAAGCTCAGCTTTGGAGATATAATGGAAGTACCGGAGAGTTAGTCTTGTCAATTCCTGTAAATAGCTCCCATCAAGGAATAATTTCAATGGCAACTGATGGCCTCTACCTCTATTTGGGTTTAGGAGGGGAGGAAGGATACTATGAAAGTTACGGTGCTGGCAAAGTGTATCGGTATGACGGAACGAACGCTGAACTTATTTCTGGTGTGATGGGAGAAGGTGTCCAGTGCTTGTTGTTCGCAGGACCAGTTCAACGGCCAGAACATGACCTTGCAATTTATTTGCAAGTTCCAGATTCTCTACCAGTTGGATGCACAACGGTTATTAATGCAACAGTTTACAACAATGGAATTTCTAATGAAACTTCGGTTGAAATTTACCTACAAATTAACGATCAAACAGTATTAAACATGACTCTTGCTTATCTAAATTCAAGTTCTACATCTACTCTCAGCTATCCATGGACTCCAAATTCTACTGGTCTTTATAATATTACGGCTATCGTGCTGCCAGTAAATGGAGAAAACATCACGGAAAACAACAGATCCACCAAGGAGGTCTTGGTTTCGAATCTTTTGATAACACCTGAAGAGGGCCAATATGCGAATTACCTATTTAGTGCTTACAACGACAGTGTTACCACACCTGAATGGATGAAATATAACGTGACGTATGCCAAATACGTGAGCCCTTCAATAATAAACATTACAACCTGGCAGCAATCTTGGGATGGTTACACTTATAATTCATGGATGCTCGTTGATGTCTTAACTAGAGAAATTGTAGGCGGAGGGCCCTACTCGTCTCCTGTTGGCTACTACTATTATGGATGGATAGAAACCAATATTACTATTGGTGATTCAATAAGGATTTTTGACACGTATGGTTATGTTAAAGGCGAGGAAGTTATAGCGGCTGCTGGCACTTATATTGATTGCTGGGTAGTTGAAACAATAGTGGACTATTATAATTATACTTGGTGGTTTGATAAAGCAACAGGTCTTTGGATAGGTGTCAAAATGATTGATCTCAGCAATCCAAATATGTACATTCTCGGTCTTCTTGTTGATACCAATATCCCAGTCGGAGGCGCTTTAATAATAGAAACTGATAAACCAATGTATGCAAGACTGGAAACTGTAACTGTAACTGCAACTTATATCATTGGTAATACGCCCATAGAAAATGCAACCATAACCTTCCAGGTGGATTACCCCAACGGCACGTTATATTTCATATGGACCGAAGAAACAAACGTCAACGGCACCGCCGTATTCCGCTTCTTTATAGATGAGACAGCCCCATATGGCGTCTATACAATATCTGCAACTGCATACAAAATAGGATACGATCCCAAATCTGCAACAACAACATTTCTTGTAGCTTATCTTGAACCGAGAATAGTTTTGTGGTTCGAAGGGCCTGAGGTAGCATTAGTAGGCTTTAACACGACCATAATATTGCATGTAGAGAACTCGGGAAATGCGACTGCATATAATGTTACCGCCCACTTAACGATACCTGATAGCCTAACAGTAATTATGGCCAACACCACTTTCACAGGAACAATAGATCCTGGGAAAGAAATAACATTGATCGCTACAGTTACGACATCTCTGCCCAGCAGACATTTATTAACGGCATCCGCAGAATACTTTAAGGCTGATGGAACACCAATGCCTATAGTGTATATGGAAAGATATATCGCGTTTGGATATCACCAAGATTATCCGGTAGATATTGTTGCTGTGCAGGTTTCATATACATCGACTCAAATTATCTTGAATCTAACAGTAACTAATTACGGTGAATCCTCAGTGCAAGTGGTGCTTATAGCTTCGGCGCAACACATAGCCACCAAATTGGTGCTCAAGTCAGCATATAGAACGGTAACTCTGGATCCAAACGAAACGCTTTCTGTCCAGCTAGTGCTAAACATTCCGACTTCGGCCTCAACTGGAGATTACTTGGTCAAAGGCATATTGGCCACCGATTTACCAAGCAACAGTGGCTTCACATTAACTCAAGTAAGTAGAATGATTACTTTATAGGAGGAAAGATGCGATGCATCTTAACCTCCCTTTTTTGGCTCTATACTCAATCTAGAAGTGATCGATATGAGAAAACTATATGGATTAATTCTCATCTCTTTGATATTTTTGTCCTTTATTATAGCTCCAAACAGTGCGATGGCTTCTTTCATCAACTACTCTCTTATCGATTTTGAATTTCAAAATGGTAATCATAAACTAAACTTTATAAAGAAAGAAAATATTTCCTCTGCAAATTCGATCTTAACGCTTTCTACAGATAAAGAATCGTATTATAGGGGAGAAACTGTTTCCGTCACAGCGACGCTGGTTATTACTGATGAAACTCCTGTTCCCAACGCGACGATAACCTATGAAATGAGATTTCCAAACAACACGCTGTGGTTTGTATGGACAGACTATACAGATCAAGAAGGTGCTTCAACGTTAACTGTTTTTCTTGGTTTGTCCATTCCGAGCGGTGAATATCAAATTTATGCGTCGAGCTATAAAGTCGGATTAGGCAACGCTTATGCGACTTTGAACTTTACAGTTGTTAACCAGCCTCCTCAAATCAGCTCGGTGGAAGTCATCCCTCGGATAATTGAAACTCCTACGACTGTTAGGATAAGGGTAAATGCAACGGACTTCGAAGATGGCTTGAACATTCACGTAAAATGTATAATATCTATGCCTAATGAAACAGCAAAGCAGTTTACGCTTACATTTGATGGAACCTACTTTACGTTAGCATTTCCTGTTAGCGCCTCTGATGCTGCAGGAATCTATAGCTTTACAATTATTGCTGAAGACAGTGAAGGGGGTCTTTCGAATCCCTATCATGGGTCTTTCGAAAACGCTATATTAATCACTCGGGGAGCTTTGATTGTTAACGTTATTGACTCCAAGGGTATGCCGGTCTTTAACGCCACATTATTTTTGATAAGACGAGATGTCTATTTAGTTTACGATGATAGAACTGACAGGAATGGGTATGCAGCATTCGATGATGTTACTCCAGGCGATTACATCCTTAAAGTGTCTGCACTAAGATATGCTGAAAATAGCACTTTTATTACCGTGATGGAGAATCAGACAAAAACGCTGAGTGTTGTTTTGAAGAGATTGCCAGTAATAAAGGGCTATATAATTTCTGAATCAGGAAAACCCATAATTAATGCTCAAATCGAGGCTTTAACCAATTATGGATTACATAGCGTAAACTATACAGATGAAGATGGTTTCTTCATTCTTATCTTACCGTCGGCTGGAACTTTCTTAATTAAAGCCTCTGCTGTAGGGTACTCCGAAAATTCGACAATGCTTACCATTAAACTTGAGGAGGAAAAGTGGTTAGAGTTTACCTTAAAGGAAAACGGCTTAATAAAAGGCAGGATAGTAGATAAACTAACTAGACTGCCCATAGTCAATGCGACAGTATTCCTCAGTGAATACGCTTATTTGATCACTTCAGGAGTAACAGATCAGCATGGAAATTTCTCGTTCTTGGATGTCCCGCCAGGCAATTATGTGATTAGAGCAATTGCAGATGGCTATCTAGGTAATTCATGTTCTGTCAGTGTGGGTTCCGGCGAAACAGTTTATATAGAGCTTGAATTGACACCTGCTGGCAAAATTTATGGCTCAATATTTGATGCTGATACGGGTTTACCTATTCAGGGAGCAAGGGTTGCATTAATAAATCCGGAAGGCACCATACTCACTGTTTATTTGACAGATGAAAACGGAACTTATTGTTTCAGTAAAGTGAAAACCGGTAATTATACGTTAAAAGTTTACGCTTATGGATATAACTCGTCATGTGAGACGGTTTACGTTCCACCCTATACTACAACTGAAGTGAATTTCTATCTGGTTCCAAACATGATATTTGTAGATATGCAAACTCCCTCTGACATTTATTCGCGTGGAGAAACAATAGAATTCAGCTTATACGTTACAAACCCATCGGGACAATCGATAATAGAAAACATTACTGAGGCTCAGCTTTCTCTTATAAACCCTCTAAATGAAAGCATATCTATCAACCTTACAAGAAACGATCAAGCCTTTACAGGAAGTTACCCTGTTCCATCTGACGCCCCATTAGGCATGTGGCTAGTTGCTGTAATTGTAATGGATATTCATGGAAATGTCGCAGAAGAGATTAAAGCGTTAATAATAGCTGAAGCCTTCTACATTCGTTTTGAAACCGATAGGAAAAGTTATACTAGGTACGAAAATGTTACCTTCTTCGCAACGGTTGCCAAATACAGCAATCTTTCCTGTTTGTTGGGTTCAAATGAGGTCAACGTTACAGTATCAATTATAGACGAATTTAACAACACCTTAGTAGAATTTCCTCTTACCGATCTTAACGGTGTTTTTTCGGGCGCTTACACATTAGGCTCATTCCAAGTAGGAAACTATACTGCAAGACTATATGTTACAGACAACATGGGAAACGCTATGACTGCAGAAACAATATTTAAGGTTGTATACGATTTCACAATCTCAGTATACACAGACAAAAACGTCTACAATAGAACTGAAAATGTTAAAATTTACGGATTCGCCGTTTATGAAACGTCAAACCCTGTTTCAAATAGTATCGTATCGATTAATCTGAAGTTTAAAGATTTCAACAGATACTACTCTACAAAGACTGATGAAACGGGATATTTCGAATTTACCTTCAAGCCATCAGGGCTGGATGCAGGAAACTACACGGTTAGCGTGTCAATTATTTCCAATGGTATAGAAAGAGAGGCAAATGAAGAATTTGTTATCCTAGGGTTAATTCTTAAACCTTCTTTGATAACCGTTAAGATGTCCTTTAACTCTGAAAACAATATTACCCTAAATGTTGGAAATATAGGAGAGACAACATTAACCGATATTTACGCGTCTATTTCGCCTGTTGAGGCTGACGGAATTACAGCTGAGATATTATTACCTCCAAAATCGACAATAAAGCCAGGTGAATGGTCTCCAGTTACTATAAGTTTAGCAGCCACATTAAACTCTACATCCCAAGCACAATTTATATTTAAGGCATCATCTCGTCAAGGTGCTATTGAAACTGCGATAATAAATGTCTATTTGTACCCAGCTGTTCCGATAGCACTTGTTAAGCCGCAAATAATTGAAACAAGCTTGAATCCAAGCGGCTTTTCCTTGTATAGCGTTAATGTTACAAATGTCGGGTATGGAGAAATGATTAATGTACACTTAACAGAACCCAACTTGCCTTGGGTCTACTTAACAGCCACCGACTTAGGCAATATAAATCCATCTGCGACTTCTACCTTTGACATAATAATAAATCCGTCAGCAAATGTTTCCGCAGGAGTATATGAAGATCAAATAGCTATATTAAGCGACAATCATAAAACTGTGTACATTTATCTCTTAGTGACTATAACCCTTACTCAAAAGGGCGCATTGTTGTTCCACGTAACAGATGAATTTGGAAATTCAGTTTCAAGGGCAGAAGTCATATTACAGTATCAAGAGGATTATACAGAATTATCATCAGCAGAAACTAACGCAACAGGTTACTGCCTCTTCGCTAATCTCACTGTAGGGCGCTATTCATACCTTATCTCTAAAGAAGGCTATCATTCTACATCGGGGGCAGTTACGGTTACACCTGGAGAGCCAATAGTTGTTGAGGCTTTATTACCAGTTGAAATTATGGATGTAAGCTTTGAAGTTGAGCCTATAACAATTCAAGATCAATACATAATAACTTTAAATTTGACATTCCAAACGGAAATTCCGCCTCCCGTACTCATCCCTGTACCTCCAACAATACAGTATACCGCCGACCGAGCCCATGTTTTTAATTATGGATATGCCGCAACGACTGATCTAACCATAATCAACACAGGAGAGATAAGCGTATACAATGTTACTCTATATGTAGACTACACATTATCTGCCACCTCAAGCTATAGCATTACCTTCTTGGACTTAGGTGAAGCAATTAACATAGAAGAAATAGACGCAAAAGAGTCAGTAAGCATTCCTGTCACCATTCAAGTCAAACCTGGAACATTAATAACTGACTTGCCGCAAGGGCTAATAGGTAAAATAAAGATTCAAGGCTACTTCATCTATTTTGACCCAGAAAGCGACATACCACACAGAGCGAAAACTCAATCGGAAGTATTAGTTTATATCTTTGATGTTGGAGAGAGAAGACTCTGCGTGGATCCCTCAGTTATTTATGGAATCAACCGAGAAGGAGTTGTCTCATTTAGTCCTGGAACTTGGCCAAATAGACTTCCCGATGTTGTTATTACCAATTGTGCAGAGGATGAGAATATATTTATTTGCACATTGGCGGTAGGTGGCGGAGTGACTGTTTTTGTAGGGCTCGATTTAATGGAGATTTTGCGAGGGAATCTTCGACCCGTCGATGTCGGCGGATTCGTAGCTTTTGGCATAATCACAAGATATGGGGGTTTTCCCGGGGAAGGAATCACCTTAGTTGATGCAGAAGATACATTTGGGTTATTGTCGGTTGAAGTCCAAGGCGGTCCGCTTTTCAGTTTGCTTCTTCAAGCATTAATCTTACAGGCAATGGGTGAAGAAGTTATTGGTCTTATTGAGCTTTCACCCTCCGAAGCAGCGATACTTCAGTCCGAAATGTGGGATATTCCAACTTCATGGTCAGAATTATTTGAACAACTAATCGGTTTTAAAGTAAGAGTAGGAGCCGAGCTAACTATTGGAGGGATACTCTTTTGTTACAAATGGCAATTTGACGCTTCATCACGCTTCTATTTGGTACCTATACTTATTGTGGATGTTAGCTTTCCAACTATTTCTATTCCCTTAATAACTCGAAGTAATGAGACGGTCAGCAGCGGTGGAACCGTCGTTGGGGTGGAATTTGATCAGGTGTATGTGTTCCATCCGCCATCAATAGATTATGAGACCCGTCCCATAGTTAGGAGAGTTGAACCCACAATAATCCATACGGTTCACGAGACAGTTAAGCTTTCCATTTCTCAAGAGGCTACACTTGAAAGAGACGCTTTTGCGGCAACTCTTAAAATGAAAAATAAACTCAGCGAATTAAGCATCCAAAACGTCAATGTAGATCTGAGAATAACGGACATAAACGGTTCAGACATGATGGATAAATTTTACATAAGCAGAGTCTCCCTCGAAAATGTAGATTCTATAGATGGAACGGGAACCATTCTTCCTAATGATACTGCAACTGTAAGATGGATAATAATACCAAAAATTGGAGCTGGAGGAGACAGCCCAGACGGAAAATACTACTTTGTTCAAGCCTTTATAACCTATACTGTAGATGGACGTTCTTTCAGCGTGAATAGTACGAAGGAATTAATCAATGTGAAGCCTCAGCCGCTACTTGTTTTAGAATATTATGTCCCATCCGAAGTCAAAGCCAATCAGCCTTTCAAACTTGCGGTTAAAGTAACAAATGTCGGAAACGGAACTGCACGTAATGTTCAAATCGATACAGCTCAGCCAGTAATCTACGATAATGTATCGGGGCTACGCATAGAGTTTCAAATCATCGGAAGCGCAATAAAAGGCCAGCCAGCAGGTAAATCGCTAAGAATAGAACTCGGAGATATTCCTCCGGGAGGAAGTATAGTTGCCTACTGGATTATAATAACTACGCTTGACGGAACCTTCCTAGACTTTTCAGCGTCCTTCATCCATCTTAACGCGCTTGGGGGAACAGAAACATCTCTAATAAAGGAGGTTAGGACTTCCATATTGATGAGGGACATCAAAACCGACGAGTTAGACTTCCTTTTCTTAATAGATGCAGATGGAAACGGAATTCCCGATGAACTTCTAGACCCGATTTTTGGTGACACCACAGAGGTCGTTGACGTAAACTATACAATTACATATGATGTCGGAGCGGTAACAATGCTTATAGAGACTCAAAAATTTGAAGGCAGATGGATATTCGTGGATGTTGAAGATCCCTACTCAAACCTAGTCAGTATAGTTAAAATAGTTAGATCCGACGGAAAGGAACTAGATCCCTCAAACTACTGGATGGCCAACGGGAAAATATATTTCTTGGATGACCCAGAGCAAAACTATACCATTTTTTATAATGTACATGATGTGGCCATAACTGACGTATCCGTAAGTTCCAGTTCAGTGTTTCAAGGGGAAACCGTGATAGTTAATGTTACTGTGACAAACCAAGGTATAAGCCCAGAAACCTTCAACTTAACCTTATACATTAATTCAACAATACTTAGCAAGATGACTATTTCCAGTCTAGAGATTCAAGAAACTCGTGATTTAACATTTTATTGGAACACAACAGGTTTTCAGGAAGGTACTTATATTCTAACAGTTAATGCATCCATATTACTTGAAGAGTTTGATGTGCTTGACAATAGTTATCCAAGCATTCTTATTCAAGTGAAACGGCCGCCGAAGGCCCCACTGGTAATTATAGATCGAGCAATCGTATCTGGCAGTCGAGTTGACGTGAATAGCACCCAAACTGTCAGCTTTCATGCCAGCTGGGATTATGGCGCCGACGTAGTCAACGGAAAGATATACGTTAACGGTACAGAGTATGTAACTAATCAAACTGGCTGGATATCTTTTCATGTGCGTCTTGCAACTGTTGGGAAAAAGAGCTGGGCAGTAACCGGTGTAGATTGCAACGGCATCACTAATTTCACCCAAATAATTGATAATCCATTTATAATTTGGGATAAAGTGCAATTTACCTTAACTGTAAGCGATAACCATATAGATGTAGGTTCATCTGCTGATATAGAAGTAAGTGGGATATATGCTTTTGATAGTTCAGATTTTTCAGGCTTTTATTCACTAAACGATACCTTGTCAAAGAACGCTGTCGGAAAGTACTACTATACAATAGATTCTATGACAGATACTCAGTATGGCTTAACAGTTTTTGAAAGCAATGTTGTGTATGTGATTTTTGATAGGATAAACATTAACTCATTTAGTGCTGTTGACAACAGGATAAACGTGGGAGACATAGCCGAATTTGTAGTTTCAGGTGTATATGAATTTAACAATGAGGAGTGGAGCGGAACTTACACATTAAATGATACAACAACCAAAAATGTTGTAGGGAAATACTGGTACACGATCGTATCTGTTACAGATAGTAAGTATGGTCTAACAACGTTTATCGTAACAGCTCCAGATGTATACGTTATTTTCGACGAAGTCAACATTGTTCTTAGCATTTCAGATAATCATATAGATGTGGGAACTCAAGCCAATATTACTTATATTGCCACCTATGAATATGACAATTCTCAATTTTCAGGAGTAGTGTACCTAAATGATACATTGATAAAAAATGAAGTTGGAAAATACGGATTTACAGTTGGATCAATTGAAGATCAACTGTTTAACCTAACAGCATTTAAGTCGAATGCCGTAAGTTGCATTTTCGATAGAGTCAGAATCAACCTAACAATAGAAGACAACAGAATTGACGTCGGATCTAAAGCCAACATAACTTGGACAGCCTTCTATGAATATGACAATTCGCCTTTTAAAGGGGAAGTAGCATTTAACGATAGCCTTGTTTATAATGCTGTGGGTAAGCGTGCGTTCAGCGTGAGGTCAATAAGTGATCCTTTGTACGGGCTAAAGAAGTTTGTTTCAAATACTGTTTATTGCATTTGGGACAAAATAATTATCTATGAGGGGAAAGTATCGCATTCAATAACTAATATAACCCAAACTGAAACTGTTTGGTTAAAAGCTAAATATGCATACGACGGAACAGAATTTACTGATGATTTCGGAGTTCTTTACATAAACGGCTCCGCAATGTCGTGGTCACCAATAGCCAATCGCTGGGAACGCCAATTTAATTTCTCAACCACTGGAACGAGAATATTTGTCGTTTCAAATGTGATAGATAAGCAATACGGATTAACATACGTGGATGATAAAGTTGGTCCACTCAAAATAACCTGGGTTACATTGGTTTACTACATTCCTAAACCACCACATCCAGGCCGACCGATAGTAATCAACGCAACTGAAATTTTAAACATCGTAATAATTATAGAAAATATATCTGATTCAACCGAGCTTCAAGTCGAGATATCTACTGCTCCACCACCTCCACCAAGTTACGAAATTGTGGGAAATCCATACGAGATACACGCTACTGGAAGACCAACAGGAATTTTCAAAATACGAATCTACTATTCTGAACAAGAACTCGAAAACTTTGGAATAGACGAAAAAGAGCTAAAAATCTTTGTTTGGAACGGAACGGAATGGATTCCACTTGCCTCAAGTCACATAAACCCTGCAAAGAATTATGTTGAAGCAGTAATTAATCACTTTAGTGTGTTTGCGTTGCTTGGAAGACCCTCGACTAAAAAAGGAATAGCATTAACATGGATTCTAGTCTTCATCGGAATTACAACTATTTTCTCTATAGCTGTTATCTTGTTAGTTGTAAGGAGAAGAAAACAAAGAAACCACGAAAATTTTAGATAAACAAATAGCATTTTTAAGGCAGGTTTCTTTGTAATTTTCAAAATTTTTGTCACATATTTCGTTTCAGCTTTTTCGTTTAATCATGGTTAACCGAAAATTAATGTTGAAAAGAGTTCTTCATTTGGGAGTTTCTCATATATTTTGTCTGGAAAATTTGATTTTTCGGCGCATACGATACTGTTATTATATAGTTACTATAGGGTCCCCGGGGGTGTAGAATTTTCATATATGTGATATTGAGTTCTGTCTGGTGTAGTGTAGAGTTAAGTCTGAGATTACTTGCATTGCCTTTTGGAGGATGTTAAGAGATGCAGAAAGTTTGTCTCTAGGAGTAGGTGAACTAGTGAAACTTGGTTGGAAGACAATGGAAGCTAAAGTTAAAGTTAAGCAAGCTGCATGTGCTCTAATAAGTAAGTGATCAGCAGCCTAGCAGCAGCTAACTCTCCATTGACGGTGCTCAGCAATTAATGAACAATCTAAATTTAAAGGTAAAACTGAGGCAAAAATGAGTTCAAAGAAAAAGAGGGGATTTGCGGGGGCATCGCCAGTAACTCAATAGTTCAAATCCCACTCCGCCCGCTACAGCTGAACCCCGGATACTTATTTCCTCTTTCCAAATATCGTCAAATTCTCAGGTGTTGTGTATGCATACTCAAAGCCAGCTTCTACTAGTGCGTTAAGCTAAGGCGCCAAGGACATCTGTCATGCCGGAAATCAACAAGTTTAGCGTATTTCAGCGATTCCTGCTAAGTTTTATTAAGTCTCCATTTCTTTTACCTAGATAGGCTTGGTGGGCTATTCTGAGGAATAGTCCTGTTTCTACCACTCCGGCGATAAGTTTTAGCTTTCTATTAAGTTCAGTTAGATTTTCTGTTTGCTCAAAGATTACGTCTAGAATGTAGTTTCCGTTATCTGTAATTACTGGACCTACTTTTCCTTTTGTCTCTCTTAGCTTCGGTTTTCCGCCCAGCTTGTTTATCTCAGAAATTACATGGCTGACTGCGAATGGGACTACTTCTATTGGGATTGGATGATTTTCTCCAATTTTTTCTACCAGTTTTGTTTCATCAGCAACTATTACGACTTTCTTAGAGCATAAAGCCACTATTTTTTCTCTTGTTAGGGCTCCGCCCATTCCC
>Ga0190310_1000404_pt1 | contig 14716 bp, 25 predicted proteins | sample 48700778_MG_FD_165059 | JGI IMG/M metagenome (GOLD analysis project Ga0190310, IMG submission 165059) | Hydrothermal vent sediment bacterial communities from Southern Trench, Guaymas Basin, Mexico - 4870-07-7-8_MG | ecosystem: Environmental > Aquatic > Marine > Hydrothermal vents > Sediment ... | reverse complement strand
ACCAGCTACCCCACCCCCACCACCGACAACCCCAATAACCGTAAGCCCAGCTAGCCCACCACCGCCATAGAAGGTGGTTAAATGCATGAGCTAATCATTAAGGGCGTGGTCGTTTTTGCTGCAGTAATCTCGGTAGCCTACGTATTCGCTAGGATAACTCAATCAACCAACTCATTCACTAAAGGAATCCTAGCCGTTAGCCTACTCATAGACTTCTACCTAATCATACTATGGATACTGGGCATAGATAGACCGCTATTCCAAGTAAAATTCACTAGAATAGACGCATCGATAACGATAACGGCTTTAACTATCTTCATACCTGTTAAATTATTATTTACTGTGTACATCTTCATGAAGTCAAGGCAACTACAGGCAACGATAGGCTAGTTCTATCTCTTTAACTCACCCTTTATGAGTACTGGTATTATACCCATTTCCTCGAGTCTGTCCGTATACCTACTTATTTCCCTTGTAACACCAGCGTCTAGGACTACAGCTATTACGCAGTCTAGGTACTGGCTGTAATCCCTTATCTGCCCTATGAGCCTCTGAAGGTGTGTTGATGACTTAGGTACCTTAAGCTCTATACCGCACGGACCTACTACCAAGTCAATCCTGTACTCACCTAGCTTGGCCTGACGCTTAATAGGTAGTTTAGGGAACTTAGCCCTCAAATACTGGTAGAGCTGCTTCTCGAGGTCTTCCTCATCACGTACTGGCTCAGGCCTAAACTCGTTAATAGCCGCTATGAGCGCATTAACTATTTCCTCAAGCCTGCCCTCAAGCTTGACCTTAGCCTTCCTAGACTCTAACTCAGCCCTAAACCTGTCTAGTTCCTCTAGGATGTCCTTATACCTAACCTTATACCGCTTAGCAAGCTTAACGACATCCTCAAACGATAGGTGCTTAGCGAGCGCCGAAACCTTCCCATCCTTAGTCCTAGCACCCCTGAGGGAAACACCTAAACGCCTAGCAATCTCATCTAACTGCCTAACCTTAAATCTACTTAGTAAAACCCTCTTCAACTCATTCCTCTTCCTATTAAGAGCGATAGAAGCAGAAACCGAAACACCGAAGACTTTAGCACCGTGAGCTAACTTCCTAAAAATATCCTTCCACCCACCCAAAAACAACCCCTAATAAATACCACCAAGAGAAAATAGAAAAACGTAACTAGCATAGATTAGTCAATCCATAAATGAAATTAACATTTAACTAGAACCCAAGTAACTTTTAAATAGTAGCTCAAAGAACTTTTAACTCATGGCCTGATTTTTAAGTGGTGAAGGAAGCCTCACCCATCAGTTAAAAATCGCGAACTTAAACATCAGCTAAAAAGCTCTTTCTCAACATCCTCAATACTTAATTCCTCTATCCTCAGCTTTATCTCTTCAATTACTTTCAGAGCGCACTCATCATTACCACACCTCTCAAGTATCTTCTCTTGAACATACCTCAGTAACAGTATTACTGAGGCCCTATTAATCGCCTGACCCCCTAGATAAACCGCCCTTTTAAAGAGTTCACGTATGTAGTGAATAGCCTGTCCGCCCAATCACGAGTGTTAAGGTAATGTACCCCACTCACGCTTAAACCACGGCTTAATATAAGCTTAACGGCGTCTAAGGGGATGTTATGCTTATGAGCTAGCTCGGTTAGCTGCTGCTCTACCCATTTACGCACTATGCCGTATTCTATGCCGTGATAGTGTAGCTTATCCTTCAGTTTCCTATACTCTAGCTTTACAGGCTTAACCTCGAGTCTTGGGTAGTAGACGTAGTCGCATCTCTTCCTTCCTTCCCTAACGCCTAGGTAGTAACGGCATATTACGTTACTGCAGTATAGCCTAGACTCAAACCTACCTGTGGGATGCTTAACAACCTCTTGAGGTCTGAAAGTACTCAACATCTTAACGATGTGACTTAACCTAGCACCCCCAAGACCTAAAACAAATAATTGATTTAGCCCTAATTCCTCTAACTTATACCTTATATTATAGATAAGAGAGTCAGGGATTTTAGGTTGGGTCCTCGAGGTCTTACTTGGCGGTGACTTAAGGACTGCTAGGTAGTTCATTCTTGTTAGGTAATCTATGACGCCTGTAGAGCTTAAGAATTCAATGTATTTACGCCAAGCCCTCACATGACCCCTCTTTTGAGGTGGCCACACACACCTACTCACAACAGATACGTAATCCTTAGCCGTACCCTCACTAACCCTACTCTTAAGCCACTCACTAAACATACCCAGCAAATCGTTATCTACAGGTGGCGCCTCAAGACCGTAGTTAACTGTTAAGGCTTTCTCAACCTCATCAGCGATGACCTGCACCTTCCTGCTAAGCCGGTGGGGTGTACCCCCGCGCGGGTTCAAATCCCGCCCCCGGCGCCACTCACTCATTAAGTTAACTACGCGTTTCTCAAGCTTCTTCACGTATTCCTCGGCTATCATTCTGGCTAGGCGCCTTAAGTCACGCTTGGTAAGCTTCTCTACCTTACCTAACGCCTTATAGACTTGATATATGCGGGCCATCTCGTCTAGAGGACCTATATACACAGTCTCTACCTTATCACCAATACGTGCTTGGTCGTAGACGTAGAGCTTTCCTTTAACGCGTTTAACGACTATCGTCAAGTGCACCAAACCCCAAACCCGTAGTTAGTAGTTAACTACGAAGTATATTTAATCAAAACACTTAATGAAGCACTCACCACGCTTAGTAAGCCTCGGTATTCTCTTCTTTGGGATGCTTTCACTTAGCTCTATCTCTACAAGCCCTAGTTCTCTTAATACCTCTATGTAGTCTGATACAGTCATTCTACGCATACCTAGGGTATCAGCTATTTCAGTAATTGACTTCTTTCCATCTATTGTTTTAAGTAGGTTTATGAACTTCTTGAATAGCTCTACGTGGGTTCTACCCAAGTGCGCCACCACGTTCTTACGTACCTCAGTATTACTTATGACTTCCGAACCGATGAGCGGACGTTCTTGAGTGCGCTCAACCGCATTTGGGGCTTCATTTATTAGTGCACACGTGTACGTACACACGTGACCCCGTATGTCCGTGCATAAACTCAAATCCAACCCCAATTCCAAACCTAAACCCTACGTTAAGACTACAGTTTTAATAGATAGGAAGGTGTGGGCTACTGTTAAAGCTTTAGCTACCGAGAAAGGAATTGACGCTAACGACTTCGCGGTTCTAGGTATTGAGTTACTGCTTGAGCTTGCAGCGGCTGGCTACATACCTGATGACCTTGGGTATATGTTAGAGAGAAGGAATCCCGAGCTACTCAGGAAGTTAATCACAATCATAAGGGGTGATTGAGTGGTGCCTGAGCAGTTGAGGATATTTCCCTATCCTGCAGTACTACCCAGCATAGATAATGTTCTTGATGCTGACGATGTTGCAGCTATTCTTGAGAATGAGGAAATCATAGAGAAAGCCTACCTACCGAACCCGTTCCCGAAGCTGCCAGTACCGTACAAAATGCTGTGGTCTCTCATGAGCCCTGAAGGGGGCATTAATAGCGTCCTAGACGTTACCGACGTATATGACTACATCCTACCAATGTCTGGCGAGATAATTGAGAAGGTATGGTCAGCAATTGTATGAGGTGGTTAGTCGTGGTTGATGGGTTGGTTGGTAAGAGGGCTACTATTGTTGAGGTTGATGATTATGAGTTGAGGTTGAGGCTTGATGATGGTAGGGTTGTGAGGGTGTTGGTTGAGGTTGATTGTGAGTTCTGGGATGGTGATAAATGTGTTGATGAGGACTGGGATGCCTACTTAGTGTATGAGGTGGTAGATAGTGAGTGATGGTGAGTATAGGTTTTACAGGCTTGAGGAATGGGTTAGGGACTTAGAGTACAGCATCGATGAGTTGAGGAAGAGGCTGGAATCGCTTGAGGCATGGGTTCGTGATGTTGAGGATGAGGTTCTCATTCTGAAGGAATTCCTGAGGAAGAAAGGCCTTCTGAGGTGATTGGATGAGGGTCATTACCTTCAAGATTGATGAGAGGTTGCTCGATGAGCTCGATAGGTATGCTGCTAGGAAGAGGATTACGAGGTCTGACGCTATAAGGAAGGCCATTATTGAGTTGCTAATGAGGGACGGCAGCACAAGGTACTTCCCCGGATTCACTATCAGGAAGGTGGTTGTGTATTGACTCTGGTGTGGGATTACAGGACTGGCGACGTGATTAATGCTGAGACTGGTGAGGTTGTTGATAGGATATACGTTGCTAGCCCTACTGACGGTGTTGAACGTAAGGTAGAGCTTAGAGAGAGGGTTCACTGCTCTGCACTTACTAGGTTTAGGTTTAGGGTTACTGACCCTACCGCCCTGCAGTTAAGGAAGTTAGGGCTTAACCGCGGTGCTGCTAACACCCCGATACTGAGGGGTAGTGAGGGTAGGCTGTATAGGGCGTATAAGCTAGTTATTGCTTATCTATCGCAGCTCAAGAGGCTTTCAAGGAATGACTACGACGTTATTGAGGGGGTTGTAAGGGATGCTGCTGAGGCCTCGAAGTACCGCAGGGTTAAAGAGAAAGAGTTAGTGGTTGCTGCAGCATCGATAGTCGTGTCTGCTAGGGTTATGGGAATCCATGTTGATGCTGTGAAGGTCTCTAAGGACCTAGGCATTAATCCCAATGATGTGCTTCACGCACTGAGGAAGTTAAGTGTTAAGTATAGGGTGAGTAGGTACGGCTTAATAGTTAATGAGGTCAGGAAAATCGCTAATACGTTAGGTGAGCCCTCACTAGCATACATAGCTGAGGTACTTCTCTCTAAGCTAGGAACGTTAGCGAAGCCCGTTAAGTCTGTAGCTGCGGGGCTAACGTATGTAGCAGCACTACTGGGGGGTAAGGAAGGAATAACTCAGGATAGGGTAGCCGATATAGAAGGAATATCAACTATGACTGTTAGGCAGGCATATCAATACATAGTGAAGAGGTTAGGGATAAGGATTGTGAGGACCAAGGCATTCGTCATCCAGAAAATCACGGTACCGAGGGAAGTATGTGAAGGACTGCGAGGGAAGCTCGCTAAGTATGTTGAGTGTAGGTGATGCTCATGGATTTCAAGCGTAAGTACCACTCAAGCTACTCTAAAAGCGCGCAGTACGTGGCTAGAGAGTTAGAGGCTGAGGCTAAGCTTCAGCGTAATCTGGGTAGGTGGTTCATGGTTATAAGGAACGGCGTGGGTGTGGGTAAGTTAGGACTTGTCAGCGGGTACTCAAGCGACGTTATAGAGCGATTTGATTTCGCGGTAGCATCTCAGGTAGACCCAAGGAAGGTGTACGTGCTTATTGAGGTGACAGGTGACTTAATGGATGATGTCTATGCGTATATATTAAGCGATAAATTAAGCAAGGCTTTCAGGTCGCCAATACCTGTGTTCTTCATGTACCATAAGCAGAGAAAGAACATGTGGCGGGTATTCAGCAGGGAATACGTTAAGAGGTACGGCGAGCCAATTAAGTGGCTCAAGGACGAGAAGCCATACCTTAAGGTACCTCTAGCGAAGGGCTGGTACTTCAGGGAATGGCTGGCATGGCTAAGGAAGCACTACATACCCTACGCAGAAAGAAACAGAAAATACATAATCATAACGAGGTGATTGAGTGATGGTTAGGGTTTTCTTTGTTCGTGAGGATGTTATAGAGTTCTGTCTTTACTATATTCAGGTTCATAACATCTACTGTCAGGAAGTGGCTAGTCCTGCATGTGAGGAATACGATGAGGTAGAGGAATTCAAGCTATGCCTACAGGAAACAGAGAAAGCTGAGTTCGAGCTAAAAGCAATGTGCCAAGCACTCAAAGGAACAGAATTCGAAAACATATGCCAAGGTGATTGAGCCGTGACGCCCCGCCCCCCTAAGAGTGCAGACTCTAAAAACAAAAATAAAGAGAGTGCTGAGAGAGCACACTCTAAAACAAATATATTAAATAAAAAAGAGAGTGTAAACGTTTCGTTTACGTTTACAGAGTTTTCTAATATTTTAGTAGAATTAGAGAGTGTGAGAGTTCCTGTGTCTTTTAGGATTAGGGATGACGTCTACATGAAGTATAAGAGGTTGAGTAAGCGTGAGAAGAGGTTGGTTAGAGCTATTCTTGAGTTAATTATTGAGAGGGTAGCTGAGGGTGGTGTGGTTAGGCGTGAAGGTAATAACGTAATCATTAACATGCCCATAAACGTAGCTCTAGCGATGGCTAAGAACGAAAACAAAGATGCTGACGAAGTCTTACTGGCAAAGCTGAGGAAGCTAGAGCGTAAGCTGAGAGAGTATAGGGAACTAATCAGCGAGTACGAAACCGAGATTTCCCGCTTAAAGAGCGAGTTAGAGTCTAAGGATAAGCAAATCAAGGAATTGCAGGTTAGGCTTTCAGGCTTAAGACCTGAAGTTATAGAGGCTAGGGTTAGGGAAGATGTTGTTAGGTCTCTTAAGAATGCGTTATTTAGGCTTGCTAGGAAGGGGGTAATTAGTAGAGAGCAGCTCTCAGCTATATACACAGAGATGGGGTGGGGTTGAGTGAGGACCTACGTGCTTGAGGCTAATGACTACTTCTCTGCTCTTAAGGTTCTGAGGACTCTGAGGAAGAAGAAGGCCGTGATTCACCGCGTACTCATTATAGCTAGCATTGATGACCACCGCAAAATAAAGAACGCGATAGCTAGGGGACAACAAGCAGTAATCATTCTCGTTAGGTGATGTGTACATATAATATATGTTGGGTATGCCTCACCTAGACTGCTTTAATTCCTGTTCCTTTTCCTTTATGTACTTCATCAAGCGTCTTTCTGCTTCCTCGTAGAACCGCATTCTTAGTTCCATGTACTGCTTATAGACATCGTCAGGTAGCCTACACTTAAACGTGTCATAGTACGCCTTTCTAATTATTACCTCACCTGAGGGCAGGTAAATCCGCTCGTAAGCCTTAAGCAGTCTGAGTAACCCACTTCCCCTAAGCACTACCTTACCGTAGTAGAACCCCGGGGATTCCCTCACAGGTCTAACTAAGTTCCTCGGGTCAGGCGTGGTTATTAACCAACCAGCAATTCTGGTTCTAACGACGTCTATCCACGCACTGAGAAGCTCTACCTTTTCCTTATCTCTGAAATAGAGGTACTTATGGCCGTGGACCCCCGCGTCATCCCACCCAATAACCTTAATCCTTCTTTCCTTAGCTCTCTTCATAATGTCGATAAGGTCGTCAAGACTGAACACTAAGTACTCAAACACTTTATCCCAGTCCTGATACACTTCATACATTACCTTAAGCATGTAGGTAGACTTACCTATCCCCTGCCTACCATAGATGATTAGCCCGAAGAACTCTACATGGTTCCAAGCCCACTCAATACGCTTAGTAGTGATGAAGGTCATTCCTCACCGCCCACGAATACCTTCTCACGCCTGTAGAGAAGCCCTAGCTTATCGAGCACGGTACATACCTCATCCTCGAAGTCCTGCACTTCATCTACGAACTTCCTAAGCAGTGCGTGAATGGGGTACTCACCAGTAGCTATGTCTTCATAACTAACCGACATAGCCTTACGCACTAATTCCCTAATACCCGCTAACCTACCTCTAAGCCTACCCTTAGCAACCTCAGGAAGCATGTTGAATAACTCACGCACAGCTCTAAACATATCATCCATGTAGTTAGGGATATATGAGACCCCCCTCTCACTTATGATGTCATTCATATGTTCTATTAAGTACCTAATCCTTGAGAACCTATCCTTAAGTTCCTTCCTGAGAGGGTCTATAGTCTCTTTAAACTCGTAGAACTCACTCAAGTCTAACTACCTTAATCGTACTTCTCGTGATATATTTCCCATGCTTCGTCCGCCGCGTCTCTATAGATTTCCGCTATTTCCTTTAGTTCCCTACGTTCCTTAGGTGATAGGTTCCTACGCTTAGCTGAGGCCTCAGCACGGTTAGCAGCGTAAGTTAATGCCCTAGCAATTGTTAGTGCTCTCTTCTTACCGACCTTCTTCTTACCTAGCCTACCACGCTCTAACGCATTAACGAGCCTGCTAGCTGCTTCCCTTGCTTCTCTCGGGTTCTTAAAGCTGACAATCTCTGCAATATCCTTATGCCTAGGCGGCTTAAAGAGTCCTGAACCCCTAGATTTAGACTTCCTACCCCTACTCTTTCCTCTCTTCCTGCCCATGACCACCACCTAAACCAAGCATGAACTCAACATCACTAATCAGAATCCTCTTTGAGGACTCAACGAAGTCAGCAGCTAGTGAGGCCTTAAGGGGTGGTGTCAGCTCTAACTCTCTACCTAGTAAGTAATTAATACTGGCTACCAGCTCTAACTCGCTTCTACTAGAGAGCTTCTCAAGGTACGGAAGAATCTTAGCCCACTTCCCTAATGAGTCGCTTAGCGCCTTCTGAGTCATCACTAGTGAGCCGCGCCCAACCTTAATACCTGCCTCAAGCTCTTTACTCATCACTACCCCCTCTCTATATACCTAATATATGTATACTAGTGTGAGCCACTGTGTGCACATGAATTTAATTTGTGAACACCCGCTCACTCTCTTATGCATACTTAATACTAAATACGTGAAAAGGTGAGGTATGGTGAGGTCTAGGTATATAATACCAGCTATAGCAGTTCTAATATTAGCTATAGGTCTAGTAGCTACAGCCCCAACACTAGCTCAGACTGAGGAAGAGACGGTTAAGGTGACTGTCCTAGAGACCACTAAGTTCACTAACCTGACTTACTACATGTATGACGATGCCAACAAGAAGTTAAGCGATATCAATACAACGTATGTCGAGGTCCTTGACTATGAGTTAAACGATAAAGATAGCTCTGACTCATACATGCCAGCAGTAGTACTATCCTTAGATGCGCCAACAACTGACTTGAACACTAATGAGACGGTGGTCTATGCTTGGGTTCTCACTGGTTCCTACGGTGACGGCTTACTCATAGCTGTTGCCGACATCAACTCAACGGATAATAGCGTCCTTAACATGAGCTACTACAAGGTTAGTCCCGTAAGCGGTGACATCGCTATCGTCAGGACTAATTACGACATCAATATTCAGGGTGAGGGCTTCAAGCTAAGCATTCCGTTAAGTGGCTTCAGCAACCCGAAGGTACTGGTGATGACCGACTCATACGTTACCGTCAGCTCAGTAAACTACCTAGAGCTAAGGGCTCTTCAGAACCCGCGCAGTGGCTACACATTAATAAGAAGCGGTAGTGGTGAAGCTGAATTCACGATATCTGCTAGCGGTACTCTATACATATGGTTCGACGAGGAACACGATGCTGGCGATGTAGACCTATTCGCCTTCGATAGGTCTCACCCATCATACTCAACACTATCCCTAAGCATGAGCTGGTCCCAGTTCGTGACTCAATACAATAGGGACAGACAACATGCAGCAATGATATGGGCTGACACCTACCCACAGACAGGATACCTAACAGCTACAGGAACCGTGAAAATATTCATAAAGAGGTACTCAGGCAACGCTAATGCAGTGTCATGGCGCGTAGCAGCAAGACTATCCTCAACCACGACCACAACCCCACCACCAAGCACCACCACAACCACCGTAACAACAACAACCACGACCATACAGCCAAGCAGCCTATCACAACTATGGGGCCAGATACAGGGCATACTCGGCGGTGAGTCAACCAGTACAATTATAGCGATACTGCTCATAGTATTCATCATCATAGCGATTATAGCGATAGCTAAGAGATAAAATAAACAAAGGTGATAGCGATGATGCCGAAGCTAGCGGTACTAACGATTCTAGCGGTTATAGTAGTTAGTGCTATCCCAGTAGCTGCTACTACAGACGTTATCTCATCAAGCTGGCGCGATAGCGGGTATGACCTAGCCGCAGGCTATAGATACACCATAACTCTTCAGAGTGGGTGTGTATGGACTGGTGCGTGTGCTGAGGCTGGCTTTGACGCTACGGTAGTCAAGGCTGAGCTTTCAGGCAGCCACCTTAAGGTGTGGGCTAACGGCGACTTAATCCTCGATGAGGACATAGGTGAGGAATCAGCTACAATAACAATTACTGTGGAATGCGATGGTTCAGGCAGTATTGAGTTAAGCGGTTACGGGAACCTTGGCGGCTTCTCGATAGACCACTCATACAGGATAATGGTGTATAGGGAAACCGAGTCAGTATGGCCTCAAACAGTAACATCTCAGGTCACGATTTCAAGGCAGGCAATGAATTGCCAAGTAACCAACCCCAGCCTAACACCACATCAAGAAGACATAATACATCAAATCGAGGTTAACCCGCTATTCGCTAGCATAACAGCAGCACTAGGCTCTGCAGCAGGAATAGCTGTGGTCATTATCATACTGGTTCTAGGGCTTCTGTTGATAGCATGGATTCTAGGGAAGGCTGGCGGCGCCAAGAAAATCATAAAGAAAGCCCTGTAGGGGTGAGGCCATGCCTAGGCGTAGGTCTTCGGCTTTACCTGTGCTGCTTGCGGGGCTGGCTATCTTCCTAGTAGTGATTATACTGCTAGCAACAGTACCTAGGGTACCACTACCTACTGGTGGCTTCCACATAGGGCTACCAATGACTGAAGAGGTCAACCCACCACAGGTCTTACTAGCTACAACAATCAATCTAGAGCAAGGCACGGTATGGCAAGTAAGCTACGACGTCAACGGAATTCACTTAAGTCAAAGAAGCAGTGAATTGATAGAGAAGCTAACATTGAGCAATGTCGATATCTCAGTGAATGATGTTGTGTCTATGCATCTCTTCGATGTTTATGTTGCGCCATCCGATACCCCTGGTGCTAACTACGTCTACTTAGGTGAAGTAGAGCCCTACAATGGCTCATTCACAATGGTGATGTGGGTCAAGGGGTATCCAAGCGACGAACAAATCATCATAGAATTTTATGCAGCTAGCGGGTATTACGGATATTTCACAATAAACATTGATGAAAATGGATATCGTAGCGGCAGTGGTAGAGACCCATTTACACAGAACCAATATAGCTGTCCAGGTCGAAGTAACGGCATTGAGACGTATAGTCTTGAGTTTGCGCTGAGGTATGACTACTCTACAAACATATCATATTATGAAGACCCCGACGAGGAACTCAGCATTACAACAAAGCAACATGGATTCGGATATAGTATTCCTCTAGGTTTTGATTGTGACTGGGATGCAGGAACAGAGGATAGGGACCAGGACCCATCAAGGTGGGGATACTTCATACTCTACACCAAGTTAGTTGATGTAACTCAGATACTGCAGCGCCACATAGTCACCGATATTGATTGGTGGCACTTCTTCGATGCTACGTGGTTCAACGGCACTCACTACCTAGACATCAAAGACAATACACCATACCAAGTAGTAGGAACAGTAACAAGAATACCAGCCGAGAACACGTGGTTATGGCTAATTAAAGGATTAGCTAACGATAATAAGCTTCACTTGAAATTTATACCGCCCAACTCGATATTTAGGATAAAGTACGGCGGCAAAATCTATGAGTGGCACATTGATGGTCCTACAAATGCTGCTGGGCTAGTTGAGGACTACGCCATAGACATAGCATCCATATTCGGAAGCACAGTACTACCTAATGCAACTATCGAGCTAATCTATAACAGCTCTAAGGTGAGGTTCTACATACCGAGTGGCTTTCAAGTAGTTGTCGAGGGTAATGGCTGGTCTGAAACACATGAGGTACCTCTAAACTCTTCATACGTTGACTTCGGCTTACCATTCTCAGGAACCTACACGGTGAAGATACTTGGCTATGAAGAGGAACCGCAAGTAAGAGTAGAGACTTCGGGCGATGTAGTTAGGGTAACCGTAACCGATAGCGCTGGCTATGCCTTAGCTGGCGCTAAAGTGTATGTTTATGACTCAAGCGGTAACCTAGCAGCTGTAGGTGTAACAAATGACTTAGGCTTCTACGAATTTAACAAGACCTTACTGAGCGGTGACCAAGCAAGAATCGTGGTGGTTCATTTAAGCAACGGCAAATACTTCCACGCTGATAAGTTAGTTAGCTTAACGGCTTCCGTAGAGAACCCAGTAACCAGCGTACCTGTAGCAGCCGCTACTAGCTCTTCAGCGAACTCTGCAGGGTTAGCGCTAATCATAATCCTTGGACTAGCCATCATAACCATAGCTGTCATAGCTAGACGTAAGAGGTGATTAAATGAAAACCAAAACCTTTTTCCTAATCTTAATTTTAGTATTAATACCTGTATTATTTAATAGTACCTCAGCACTAGCCCAGACCGTAACAACTGTTCCTCTCGAGTTCCATGAGGATTGGCTCAAAGGGGTTGTCTTAATCACGTATCAGAGCTATTACGGAACTGGATTCTGGATAAACCCAACACATATCGCGACAGCTGCGCATGTGGTTGGCTACAACCCAAATGCAATAGTGACCGTAATCAAGGGAACCATAAGGTCTAGTGGTAGGGTTGTCGCTCTTGATAGAGCCACCGACGTAGCCATAATTTATGTTGAGAATGCTAATGCGTTCGAGAAGCACGTATTCCCGATAGCCCGTGAGCTACCGCGCTTAACCAGCACTATCTACGTTATAGGTTATCCGTATGAATTGCTTCAGGTCCTTGGAAGCCTAGAAGCATTAAGTGAGAACCCTAGAGTGCTCAGGACCTCATTCGCTTGGTCAGCCAACGGCTTGATTGAGCTAGGCGGAATCACGGATGCAGGTAATAGTGGTGGGCCAGTACTTGACTTCTACGGTAACGTGATTGGGATAGTCTCGTTTGCTGCGAGGGGGGAAGCGGGATATATGTATTATGCGACATCAGCAGGAAATCTTAAGCAATTATGCCAAGAGCATAATATAGCCTATATTGAAGGCACTAACGGTATAATCCCTGAGGAAATCGCTTCTAACCCAGCAGCGGTGGCGGCCTTGACAGCAGCAGGCGTTAATGTAGTCATGGATGTAGTCATAGCCTTAGCAGGCGTAAGCATAGGCGCCGCAATAGTTGCTTCCAAGAGGCGAAGGAAGAGGTGAGTGAAAGTGTTAGTTAAACTCAAACTCTTTTTAATACTTAAGAAGCGTAACCCCACTCTTAAGTCCTTACTAAACTTTATTGAGAATGATTTAGACCACTTCCTAAAGCGAAACGGTTTTGTAATCATGTCATACGAGGTGAGAGAGGAATGAATACTCTAGACATACTCTTACTAACCGCAACTGCTGCTTTAATGGTGTCGATACTCTATATGCTTAAGGCTATGTTCTCTCACTCTAAGGAAGAGGAACTAGAGCGCTTAAGGAAAGAGAATAGGGAATTAAGGCGTGAGGTCAGGGAAAGGGAAGAGCATCTTAAGAAATACTATGAGCAGTTACTTAAGGAAGCAGCTATTAAGAACGTAATGATGCGTGGCCTCTGGGAAGCATACCGCTCTGGCGAAATCAGTAGGTGCTATAAGGACGGCGGCGAGGTTAAGGTACTAGCTGACGGCACGGTCATATGCTTCAAGGCTAAGGAAGAGGAATCATACAGTATTGAGGGGAAGGAAGAACTAGAGAGGATGGCTCAATGGCTTAAGGAAGAGGAAGAACTAGCCAAGGAAGAAGGTGAGGGTAATGCCTCAAGTGAGTGAGGAACTTCTACGCCAAATCATTCAGTACCTATGGAACCAGCACGTAGCTAGTGAGCAGCAATGGCTCTACTACATACTAGCAGCACCAATCATAGCTCTAACATTCTACTTAGTGCTTTGGTTGAAGCATAAGGCTCACTGCCCAGACCTACTAAGCGCGCTATCATTCTTCTTCGCGCCGAGAGGGCCAGAGCGCATGTTAATATTCAAGGACTTAGCAGGGAATAGGTTCCTAGTATATGATTATAGGGTGCTTAAAGGAAGTAATGGGTTCTTGGTTCAAGCAGGTCCTTACATGCTAAAGATATCAGAGGACCCTGAGAGTTATGCAGAGCCAGCATCACTTCTCGATGCAAGAGGTCCTAGCGGGGTACCATCGCCTTTCGGGTTATGGGTTAGGCAGATGGTTGCTAGCTACATAATGCTGGCTATTGTAGCTGTGGGGTTTGCGAATACTTTCTGGGTAACCGCTACTGTATATGCGCCAGCTACGAACGTAGCCTACACAACGGTAGACCTAGTAGCCTTCGCAGCTCTAATACTTACACTGTCATGGTTCATAACTACGCTGCTTAGGGCCTTAGCGCCTCAGACCCTAGTCATTAGTTTGAGCGCCATAGGTGCTAGCGAGAACTTCATAGAGGCATCACCAGCACTTGATGTCTACAGCTCATTCCCGCCCGCTAAGCTGCTTAAGTCAATTGCTAAAGAGCCTAAGGTAGTCGTTAGCGACTCACTAAAGGATACTGTAGATAAATTAAGTGAAGAGCTAGGTGATAAGTCATTAGCAGCCAGCATATTAGCGCTCTTAGGTCAGGTATATAACACATGGCGTAAGTCCTTAGGCATACTTCTGCTAGACCGCTACGACATAAGCGTAGCAGCAAAGGCTAGATACCACTTAGAGGAAGTTAAGCTACCTAGGGGGTTCCTAAGCCGCTACGCTGGTGTCTTAGCCTTAATCGCTATAATACTAGCTGTAGGGATAGTAATCCTATGGCTTCAGCCTACAGTGCAGCCAGTAATGAATGCAACCGCAACCACTGCGGCCGCACCCTACACACC
>Ga0190310_1000402_pt1 | contig 14739 bp, 10 predicted proteins | sample 48700778_MG_FD_165059 | JGI IMG/M metagenome (GOLD analysis project Ga0190310, IMG submission 165059) | Hydrothermal vent sediment bacterial communities from Southern Trench, Guaymas Basin, Mexico - 4870-07-7-8_MG | ecosystem: Environmental > Aquatic > Marine > Hydrothermal vents > Sediment ... | reverse complement strand
GCTATGAGTATCTATTTGGATACATCAATCCTAGTAGCGGCAAATAAGCCAGGGGACCCCGATTATGAATATGCGAAGGAGATCCTAAACTCGAAGGTTGATAAATTGACTTCCTATATTGCTTTAGCAGAGCTTATATCCGTGATAGCCAGACTTTTGATTACTGAGCAGATCGAGATAGAGCCCCGAGCACAGCGGATTCTAGAGAAGCTTAGTGAAGAAGAAAAAGCACAGGCTATAGCTTTATATATACTCAAGAAGGGATTAGTTGATGTATTGGGATGTCTTGGATTGATGCCTACGGGCATACCAGGTGTTGAGGTTCCAGTAGAACTCCAAATGGGAATAAAAATAGCGCCTATCACACGCCTTAGAACGCTGGATAATTTGCATGTCGCAACAGCTATGCTTAATAAGAGAAGCAATAACATAAGGTTCTTTGTTACGGGAGATAAAGAAATACTAAGAAAGTCTCAGATAATAAACAAAATATCGGGACTAATTGTATTGTCACCAAGAGAAGCGGTAGAGAAAATTATATGAAAACTTTTAAGTACATTGTTACCACAATAGGACTTCAAAAGACTGATAGGATGCCTTGTTCCTCGAAGCTACATACTAACATCAATACTATTATCAAGCTGAGTGTTAAACTTTTAATTGTAAGGCTCTAAATTAGAATCATAGAGAATTCCTCAAGAGAGGGTTGAAAGTTGCAAATACTATGTGCCAAGAATCCAATAGTGTTTGTATAAGTCTTAGTTCGGCTGAGTATGTTAAGATATAGCTAACAGCCAAATATGATCCTACAAATTCCTTGATGATATTGTATATATCCATTAAAAATGTGTGAATATATGTTAGATAGTTAGTGGTGGTATGTATGAGAGGGGTTAGAGCATTGTTGTTGATTTCTATAATATCGCTTTTTTGGGTGCTTCAGCGCTACGAGCCAAACAATAGATCCTGTGGTTAAGGAGACAAATGGAATTGCTCAGATAGGGAGTTGGTTTCTATACAACATATCCATAAATCTTGGTAAGTCAATAATACTTGGCAATGTGTCTGTGTTGGATATGAATGAGACCCACATACCCATAAACATCAAGACATTAATGCTTCGATGCACCTAGAAACAAAGCAGAATGTTACATATAGTGTTTTGTAGGGATTCTTGGAACCACACCACATATGTTGTCGAGTATAACGAGACATATATACATACGTGTGTAGTGTATCCAGAGGGAGACTTAGTGCGCCATGTCCACATATGTGCCGATAGCAACCACATAGTAAGAAAGATGTGGTGGTATTCAGTTGGAAACGAAACCACAAGGAGTGATATAGAAAAGAGCAGATACTATAGGTTAATAGCTCTTTGGAGCCCACCACTTAACACCACTACTAGCGAGGAGGAAAGCAGCTTAGTCTAGCTCGGTTCAAAATGCGTCATATTGGGATTAATAGTGGTTGTGCTAGCACTAGGATACCGACGGTTCTCAAGGAAGACTGAGAAATCGTTGGGGTGAAGTCCAAACTGAGATAATCCTTATTATGTTTTGATAATAAGAAAGAGAACTATGAGGGATTCCTCAGTATAGATTTAGAATATTGATGTTTTTGCTGATATTTTTGGAGACACCAATTCCTACGAGCCTCGGTTTCTCAATGACGACCTCAACAACGGTTTTCTCACACCACTTTTTTTCTCTCCGAGACCAGAGATAAGAGAAAAACTCGGATTGCTGATAAAGGGTAAACAGTATATTATGCCAATAGATAGACCATAATACCACGATTTAGCCTCTTAATAAATCTTCTGTGAACTAGTACCCCCAAATGATAATTGGGGTCTTGAGGGGTAATTCTAAAGCCCAATCGCTTAAGCTCATGCATTATCAAAAATATGCTCGCGGTACGTTCGTACCTGCATGAAATGCGAATAATATTTAAGCGAATTTTCGGTGTTTTTTCGCACTCGTAGTAACACTGGAATAAAAATATAATTTTTGTTAATATAAAAAGAAGATGAGAGATCGTTTTTACTTTATAAAAGATGTTCTAAACATGTGTTTGATACTCCTTTTATATATACCTTTTACTATTAGTTATTGAGGAGGTCGATAATAATGACTATCCTCACGATAATTTCTACAGTAGGAGCACACAAAGAACTTCTATGAAGAATATCAGAGAGGTCACTCATGATAAAACATAGGTTTATATTTAGAATTTTTGCTATTATGCTGATTTTATGTTTGCAGTTACTCTTAATGGTGTAGGTGATGAGCGAAATTTGGAAAAAAGATTTACGACTTGTTGGATTTCTCCATGACCCAATCGACAAAACTATATGCATTGAGGGACACGCTAATAGGGCTAAAGAAATTGCTGGCCAAATCGGCGTGAGTGACAAGGTTTTGAAAGCTATAGAACATCATCATGAAGCATCAATGCCTACTGGAGTTTCCTCTGATGTGAGAAGAATTCATGAAATTCTTCGCAGTGCCGACACCCAAGCTTCAATAGCAAATCGTATTGTCATTCTAAATAGCCCCGTATGGGGGCGAAAAAGAAAGCATATACAGGAAAGATCACTTCATTTGATACATCCATTTTCTGGCTACGCATATAATTTCTCTCAAGATGTCCTACGATTTATAGAAAGCATTCGAAAAGAAGGATTAGGGCCTAGTACGCATCCCACAATAAAGACCGACAATCGTATACTCCTTGATTTGCTATTATACTACTATGATAAATATAATATCTCAATCCCTATCCAAAAATGGCTTTTGCACCTACCAGAAGATACCAGATCCCCAATTTCTTCCATTTTCTCTCATCTAGAGATAACGGGGGTTCTCGCTAAGCTATTTGATGAAGGTGAGTTCTGGTTAGTTTACTATGATATTGGTGGAGTGCAAGAGTTTATATCCTCCGCAAGAAAAACAATGGATTTATGGGCTAGTAGCTACATAATGTCTCTACTCAGCTTTTATGTACTAAAGCGCATCGCCAATACGATCGGCTACGAACATATAATGCTACCATGGTACCCTGCTCTGCCCCTAGGTTTACTGGATTTAGGATATGATGTTAATCCGAAAGATATAATTCTCTCCGTAACCCCAAATTCTGCCTTGATACTGTTACCTAAAACACTTCCTAGTGAAGGCTCTGAAGTACTTGATGAAATTGGGAGCATATATAAATTTATTTTCGACACAATGAGGAAATGTTGGGAAATTATTAGGAGTAAAGCTAGAGAATATTTGGAGAAGGAGCTTCGTAAAAATAGCTCAAATCAACAACTTGATGTACTCGATGTATTCGATGAGGAATCAAAATTCGAAAAAGTATTCAAGAATATTCGGCTGGTTGCCATAAAGATTAGATTCGATGGTAAAAATCTCAATCTTGAAAGAGATCTCGACAGAATCGTGGAAAAAATCTTTGATTGCACTCTTGATTCCGAGAGCAGAAGCGAGCTCAAATGCGAATTCAAGAATCTCAAAAGCCTCTTGGAGAATTACTCTGACTATCTAGCTTATGTTTCGAGGGGATGGAAGCAAGACTTCTTCTTCCCTGCATTAATAAGGCTTGCACAACTAATTATGAGGATAGGCTCTATTAGGAAAGTTAGAGGTAACTATGAATTCTCTATGAGCGAAGAGTCCAGGAACAAGCTGATGAATTCAAGAAGAGTTATGAAAAAATGCACTATGTGTGGTGTTCGAGACGCTTTATTCTATAGGGACGATCTCAAACAACATTTAGACTACAATGAAAGACTTTGTGCTGTCGACATAATAAAGCGTGTATTCAGGAAGAAAGAGGTTTTTGTGGAGGTATTAAAAGAAATCTTTAAGGATAAGGTCGAAAAAGTGGAAGACAAGCTTAAAGCGGGACAGGAAATGATAGAACGCATCCCGAGCACAGACGATATAGCCCAGTATTGGTATAAGTATGTTCTATCCCAAGTAGAACGCATGGATGACGATATAAAATTGATGATCAATAAAATTAGAAAAATCATCTTTGATATTAGAAATATACTTGAAGTGATAATTGAGAGTTTGGACGACGAGCTCTGGTCATGGGAGCGTTCAAAGATTTCTTTGTCTCTGGAGGAGCGCCGAATAAAATACGCGATTCAGCAGATGATAGAGACATTTAAGGAGTGGGTGCATGTTTATTTAAACCACATCAAGAGTGCTGATGATATTGAGATAGACAGTATTCCTGCAATACTTCTTGACAAGAAAAAACTTGATGAATTCAGAGGATTATTTAGAGAAGAGTATTTAGGAGAGATTTATGGAGAAGGAACACTCAAGAGTCTGAGTGAGATAAAAAATAAGCTTGAGGCTCTCTCTAACTGGCTGGAAAACCTCGGTGAGATAATGAAGAGAATTCTGAGTGATTCTAATCAACGTAGTAAGCTAATCGATAATATTATTCGCGACATGATATCAAGAATGTTTGAGTCTCTGGATAATATTGAGGAGAATGCATACTATCACTTGATAAGGAGATACAAAGATTTCATTCCTTTACCCTACGAACCACAAGATACTTTTGTAATTCTCGCTATGGACGGTGACAACATGAGTAAGTGGATCTCGGGAGAACGTAATATACCACTAATTCTAACGTTGGGAAGGAGGAATTACCTCCAAGAGTTAAATAAAATAATCTCAGGACAAACTCAACTAGTAAGTATACTCGCTGGTACAAAAACTTTGATGACACCATCACTTTTAACGACGCTTTCAATGATAATATCTCTTAACAGTAGGGAGGTTCAACGTATAATTCATGCGTTTCGAGGTCTGCTGATTTATACCGGTGGCGATGATATATTGGCTCTACTACCACCAGAGGTAGCGCATATCGTAGTGGTACTTCTTAGAGCTATATTCTCCAGAGAGTTTATAGAGACGGAGTATCTCGGCAAAATATTTAAGGTATATGGTTTAGGCTGGAGAGCAACAGCCTCTACCAGCCTGTTTTATGTCGACACAAAATATGATTTAAGAGACGCCATAATGAGAGCGCATAGTTTACTGGATGAGCTGGCTAAGAAGTATAATCCTATAGAGAAGGGACTCCTAGCAAAGGATCATGATAAAGATGGTCTATCCATGGCCTTGGCAGCAAGAAGCCAAATAATTGTTAAAACAGAATATCCATTACCTCATATGCTCATTGTTACATGCGATAGAGAGCGAAGTGGAACAAGGAGGATAATGTCAATAAAAGAGTATGACAAAAAAATCATGGAAAAAATTGAAACTTCAGCAAATAAAAGTGATTTAGAATCGATAGTGCGGTTCTATGAATCGAAGATACAAGGTGATGCTGAAGGACTATTAAGCGAGAGAACTTATGAAGGTGACAAAATATTTGTCGGTATCGAGCCTAGTTTCGTAGAGGATAGTTCAGTAAACAGACTTGAAAGATTCGTTGGTGAGGATGGAGTTAGCGTGTATTCATCAATAATCGCAATACACACCTTGGAGGCTCTAATAAAGGATGAGATATTATCCAAACGATTCATTCATGACGCGTTAGAGCATTTCGAAGCCTTCTTAAAGGAAGGAAATAAGCAGACGAAAGATTCGGATGAGCTCTTCTGGAAACTCTTCGGTAGGCTGATTAAAAGGAGATTATCAGAGAAAGCTAGAAACTATGAGAATTTGCTTGAAATAATTTGCAAATTCATCGAATCATACACATCCCATGTCGATCCAGTTTCGTTGCTCAGAGCCCTAAAAATTATTGATCGTGTTCTGAACAAAAGCTTTTTGCCTTAGGGTTGAGGGTGGTGAAAATGTATCAGAATGAAAACTTCCTTGAATTATTTCTCCAGCCGCTGACAGCTTTGGTATTTGGAAAGACTAAAACCTTGGAAACCAGCGGGGTAACATACTCCTACTACCCACTTCCATTGCCCTCCACGGTAGCTGGAATGATTAGATCGGTAATACTAGAACACATATGCACTAACTCATCTGATAAGAAGAAGTGCTTCAATAATCATAAGGATCTCTTAGGGGATTATGGCAAGTATACTGGGATGAAATGGGTTTTGATAGGCCCATACTTGGCAAGACTCATTGAGTCAGAGGTAAGGGTATATTATCCCCAACCAATAGACACAGTAATCATAGAAAGAAGAAATCAATCGAAAGATAAAGGGCCTGAATTCAGTGTGGTCCAAATGGGTTATGATGAGGAATTACTAAGAACTCTTATGAAACGCTTTATGGACGCTCATAAACATGTGTACAAGGATGATTTATTGCCTATATTAGTAGACAAGAAAAAGAAGTCAGAACAGGGCGGAGGATATGTCATATCAGCACAACTAATGAAGCGGTATCTCGACAAGAATTATAGGAAACTCCAAGGAGTGACACCTAATTCTGGAGATGTTGTGACACTTTCGGATATAGTCAAGAAAAAAGAGGACATAGGGATCACACTGGATAAGCAAAAACAAGTTGCTATAGGTGCTACGCTTGGTGGAATGATGTACAGAGTCGAGAGACTTCACTATAAGACTGATGAGGGTTGGGGCATATATGTGGCGATCTATAGTGAGAATACATCTATAGTAGAAGAGATCAAAAATATATTCTCTAAGAATGAAATCATAGCGAAATTAGGAGGAGAAGGCGGTATAGTGAAGGTTAGTATTGTCGATGATTCAAATTTAATAGAAAAAGATCCAAAATACACTCAGACAAACAAGCGATCTAGGCTAATACTAACAACGCCCGCGATTATGAATGATCAGTATGTCATACCCTCCCAAATCGCACAAAAACTTTATGGGGTATTCACCGAAGAATTAATAACTGGTTGGAGCTTAATCAAGGATACCCCAAGAAAAACACTTATCGGGGTTAAAAGTGGCTCTATCTTCATTATCAATCCTAAATCAACAATTTCTATTTTTTCTCGAGATTATGTTTTTCCTGAATATAGAAAACTCTTCGGATCCGCTCTGATAGGTGAAGTCTAATGAGCACAACTCAAATATGGAGTCACTATACTCCTTATAGGATCCTGCTACTAGCCGCCCTAACTCCTCTCCACATTGGAGAGGGAAGAGGAGAGGGGGTATTAGATCTTACAGTACAGAAAGACCCCATCTTTGAAATACCAAAACCAAGAGGCACGAGCATAAAAGGGGCGCTAAAAAGTATGCTCAAGAATATTTTAAGAGACCAAAGAAAAGTTGAGGAAGTATTTGGATCGGATCCTGAGGTAAAGCCAACAAAACCTGGAACAGTAATGATTCTGGATGCAAAGCTACTCTTATTCCCAGTCAAATCAAGCCAAGGTCTATTCAACTACATTACATCTACATGGGCGATACAAGAGCTGAACAGTTTAGCGGAGGTAATAAAAACAGACATATCCTCCGTAGAGGGAGACCAAAATATTATTTACGCAACAACAAAATTCAGAAAAGGTATGATATACTTCTTTGATGGGGAACTATCATATGAACTCGAAATTAGCAACAAGGTCGACGAACTTGCAAATGAATTCAAACAAAAGCTGAAGGGCGTCCTCAGCCCCTACCTATTATCTCGAATAGACTACTTGCTCGTAGCAAACCATGAAATATTCTCAGAAATAGTCAACGCAGGACTAATGAGAATAGCAAGAATAAGAATCGATCCTACAACAAAAACTGTTGAAGAGGGAGCCCTGTTCTACCAGGAACTGATACCAGAGTACTCTGTGTTTTACTCATACATCCTAAAAACACCAAGAGCACAAACATCTGTAGATGATGTGATAAAAGAATTTTGCGACAAGATAACTGTAATAGGGGGCGATGAAACGGTAGGTAGGGGGCTAGTAAAATTAGGGCTATTGGATATCAAAGGAGATGACGTATGCAGAACGCAAAGATCTTAGACAATGTGAGAAAATTAATGGAAACAATAAGCCTCATAGAAACAATTAAAGAGGATGGGGGATCTGAGGTAGCTAAGAGATTCGGGGCAATCACCAAGAGATTTGCAAACATGATAATGGCTGATGGACTTATAAACGCGCTACTCTTCGCCTACAGTAAAGCAAAATATAGCGGAGTAATGGGCATAGCTAATTCACAAAGAAAAAAAGAAAGGATAAAATACATTAGAGATAATAATGTAGATACAAATAAGGTCTGGGCAGTATTAATCTGGATGACAATAAAGATTCTAGCAGACGCAAAATTCATTCAAGTCGATACCAATAAGTTAGAAGAATACGACCCACTCAAAATTCTAGAAAAAATAGAAGAGAAGTACTCATACATAGTGATCGGATACTTAATAAAACACTTAGAACTCCTTGCTAAAATCTTCGATTCGTATTCAAGATAGGTGATGAGAAATTATCTTAAAGCCAGTAATAATAGTAAGCCTAACGAACTTGAGAGTGTCACAGGGACAAACGGTAGTTAATACAGCGGATTTAACAGTAGCTAGGGATAACCTAGGGAGAGTATACATACCAGCAACAGCATTAAAAGGAAGTGCAAAAAGCCACATAACACTGACTAAAGAGAACGGAGAAATCATCGCAAAGATACTATTTGGATCAGCCGACGAAGAAACTAAAGAAATAAAACTTAAGAAACACATAGGTCTTATAGGATTCCAAGATGCGTACTTGGTTTTCGTACCAGTTCCATCGACTTTAGGGACGCTATATATAACATCACCACTACTCTTACAAAAACTTTTCGAAGCCCTAGAACTCGATGAATTGCCGCTTATAGACATTCAAGAAAATAAACTTTCCTGCGATACAATATTAATTAGAACGGAGGAAAAATATGTCGATTTGGTCGGCGGACTGACATTAAAAGCTAAACAAGAAAAATTTGTCGGGATATTAGAGGATCTTATCTCTAAGATATTAGATGATGTAAAACTATACAATGTGTTGAGTCCACGCGTTGGAATAGTAGACGACGCAATAATCGATATAATACTAAATAAGGCCCTAATAATAAGACCAGGAATAAAGATAGAAGGATTCTCGGGAAATGATCTAGTCTACAACAAGGTCGTATCAGAGGAAGGGCCACGCTTCGAGGAGGAGATACCATTAGGTTCGATATTCACGACGAAAATAATTTTAACTAGAACGCAAGTGGAACTAAAAAAATTCATCGAAGGTGATAAAAAACAAGAAGACATGATCTCAGAAATTTTAAATGCTAACTTGTCTGGATTATCAATAATCTTAGAGAAAAACAGCTCACGCATCAACCTAAATGAGAGCGTACTATACAATCTAATAAAGACCTATCTCCACACGCTATTCATAGGCGCAAGGGAAACCCTTAGCAAGGGTATTATAAGGATGTTACCAGCTGAATATGGTTTAACGATAAAATACAAGCCAGTATCAACAAGCCAGCAACGCAAAGATAAAATCTCTTTAGCAAAAAAAGAAGTGAGTATTCAAGAAATTAAAAATATCATCAAAATTGTCAAAACAAAAGATACCGAAGACATCGAATCTATAGCAGAAAGGCTAAAAGGTAAAGTATCCAGTCTTCCAGAAAGACTTAGAACCATGGACCTGTTGACAATACTCTATTTTTATCTCAAAATTAAAGAAGAAGCCAAAGGAGAAGGCTACGAGGAAATACGCGAAATAGCCAAACACTTAATAGCGAATGAGGAATTGGACAATATCGAAATAAAGAACGGACTGATTATAAGTAATATAGACAAATATTTAACGACAATTGACAAAATAATTCGTTTATTTACGCTTCTAAAATACATTATTCGGTCTTATGGTGGATGAGAATGAGCATATATGATCAATATATTCTCAAAGCTAGAAACTTACTGAAAAACAAAAAGAGTAAAGATGACGATTTCAAAGTAAAGTACAAGAATTTACTAGCCAATAGAATTATAGAACTCATAGAGGAAAACCAAAACGAGATACTAAATAGGAACAGAAAATACCTACTAACACTACTAAATGCGATAAAACGATCAGGAAAAAAAGTAATTATGATTGACGCAGAAACGACATCAAAGGTTCTCGTAAACACGGAATCTCCATTCGGTTGGCTCGTCGACGAAGTTGGCATAGATTGGAACACAATCTTAGATACTCCCATGATCCCAGCATCAACAATTAAAGGAGCCATATCTACCGCACTACAAATTATTGCAATAAACAAAAACATAAAGAAGAAAAACTGTAAATTTAATCAAATAGCATTTCTGAGGAACATAATACTTGGAGTAGCGACTGGAGAAACTAGCTTCATATCACTTGTAGATATAACAGATGCATACCCAGTAGACCTCAACAGAAAAATCAATTCATTGCTATTAGATAGAGACGTTATGACACCTATCTACACCAGAAGTATCAGAGAACACGAAGCAATACCAACCCCAGTTCAAATCCTTATAATACCGCCTGGTGTCAAGTTTAGATTTCTCGTCATATTAGACACTCCTCGCATCTCACGAATTGCCAAAGAGATTATCAATGAGAATAGAAAATATGAAGACCTTATCAAATGTTTAACTGAATTCTTAAACTTGCAATTAACCCAAAATGTGGATGCCAAAACATTAGCCGAGAACATTACCTCAAAAATCATAGAAATCATAAAAGAAGCCTTAAAAATAGCACTTGAGAGGATTGGAATAGGAGCCAAAACAAGCTCAGGGTTCGGAATCCTAAAGATTTTGGAGGTGAAACCAGTATGAAAGAAATTATGAAAATAAAACTATCAACAATAACGCCTTGTTCTCTGGGTAGCTACGATACATACGCGGACATTTTCCCGAGAGGAACTTCAATCAGAGGGGTCACACGTTGGTGGCAACGGGCATTAGTAGGAGGTTGGGCGTATGAAAATGGGTATAAGATACTAGAAACAGCAGACATAGTAACAACGAGAACCTTTGGTGGAGTACCCAGAGCATCAGTAGAAGAGAAAAAGGCCCACTCCTCCCTACTTGATTTCAAAATACAAAGCTACGAAGTGAGTGACAGTAATATAAGAATGTTGAGACATTATAGAATAAACCTAATACTAATGAAACTAAACAGCGCATTACGTGCTGCAAAACAAGCCACGGATAATCCAAGACGGCTGGGGAGAGCCGCTAGTAGAACATGGAGCGCACTAGAAGAAATAGAGAACCTATGTGATGAGTATTATCGACTCAAAAAACAAATTTGTCAATTAAACTCATTCCAAACACTAAGCAGACTGAGAGGTGGACAAATAACCCAAAATAACATCAATACGCTATACTCGGCCCTTGTTGAACTAAGGAACACCATGATCGGTCTGCTAGTTAAGGATTATAAATTTGAATTACTAATATCATCAAAAAGGCTAGAGAAAAACCTATCGCCTCCCGAAACCATAGGTATAATTTCAACACTAGTAGCCATAAGGCTAGGATGTTTTGGCAAGATATCAAGACGTGGGCTAGGATGTCTAAAAATAGAAGGTATAGAGACCGAACCCATATTAGATAAACACCCTGAACTCCAAAACTTAATCAAAACCATAACTTCAACTCCACACAACATAAAAACCATTATTAACCAAGCAAGAACGATTCTAAACAAGGAACTAGTAGCGATGAAACACAAACTTAAAAAAGAAAGTATAAAACAAAATATACCGCCCATACCCGTTATAACGAATGCTACGATACAAAACACACCAGTTTTCTCCGTATGGCACAAAAATAATATAAGCGATCCTTTTCAAGAAATAGAAAGTCTATTCTTGGTAACAAAGCCAAGTAGTATATCACAACAATTAAAATTTAGAGGCAAACTAGCATGGTACCTAGGACTACCAAGAGCTATGAGGGGCACAGGCTATAAAGCACCATCTGAAAGAAGATCCAGTCCTATTCACGTTAGAGTAGAGGATAACGAAATAATAATATCCCACTTTCTTTCACAGGACTGGCCTCCATATGTCGACTGGCACGGAAAGTACAAAAAACGAATAGAAATCGACGAAAAAACCTTGATTAAAGCGGCAAAGATAGTCAACAATACGCTCTCAACGAGAGGCTTTGGTAGGCTTTACCCCTAATCTATTTTTGGGATAAAAGCTGAATAGAATGAGTTCAGAAGCGTTTAACGAGATAAAGAAAATAATGAGAGATTTAGTCAATCTAGTAACACAAAATGAGCCAATAACTCTTCTCCCTCAAAAAACTCTCAGAGAAATACTAGAGCTTATAGATAAATCAAAAAAAGATTTAATGGAAACCCTTAATAAGATCTTAGGAGAATCCAAAATAGAGGAAACAAATATATCAAGACTAAAAGTTACTATAGAACTCGCTCTAACTAGTGCAATTGAAATTATAAACTTAATTGTCGATGCAAAAGAGACTGATTTGGAGAACCTATTCAATGAGTACACAGACCTATTAAACAATATCAAAGAACGAATGCAGATCCTACTAAACCAGGTGGAACAACCCACATCAATTGAGTCTAGAGGCTACTTTATTGAGCCGAAGAAACTAATAATCGATATGAAATCATACTATTCTATAGCACAAGAAGCAATCAAAACGAAGAGCATAACAAAGATCTTGGAAAAACTAGGAAAATCGCTTGACGAATTTTCGCGGCTTAGCAAAAAGAGCCTATATGTACATCTACTTCCGAAAGTAATTAACATAACGGAATACTTAAAAAAGCTTACAATAAAATTTCTCTCGATACTTCTCACAGACCTAATACGAAAAACAGAAAAAACGAACTATCAGAGAAAAATACTATTCTATTTGATCCAAATACTGAACATAATATTACTAAGCCTTCTGTATGCTGGTTACTACAATCAAATATTAAAAAGGAAAACCCTAGAGATCCCTAGAGATTTGTTCAGAATATTTTATCTAGAACTAAGCGTGCACATATGCTTTATAACACTTGTCTTTGACGAACTAGAAACGGCATTTAAACATTACTTAGAAAAAATTTTCATAGCGATAATCTACCATTATATAATCGAAGAGAAACTAATTCTTGACATTCTCGAAATACTAGGAACATGCGAAAATCTGGCAAAAGATGATTTAATAGATCTTCTGAAAAAAACACTAACAAAAATAGACCCTATTGATCATAGTAATAAACTAAAACTACACTACTTAATATTAACATTAATAATGCTAGCCAATATACCACAAAACAGAATAATACTTGTTTTCATTAGTAATAAACTCCAATATGGACTAGTGAACATAATTCTGCAAAAACTTCAGCTAGGAAAAAATCATGTAGAAATAGACCGAGAGGCTCTAGAACTAATATTGAAATTTATTGGATATAGCCTTCTAATCGACAATCCCGAAGTCCTTAAGAACATTACGGAAATAAGAAATAACTTCAGTCAATTTAAATCTAAACTCATACTATCAGGACATAGCAAGAAATATCGTGATCTAATAGAGAAAATAGACGAAATGATATCGCCTTGGTGAAAGAGATTGAAATACACTAACTACAAAAGGATGGTAGAGATAAAAATTCTCCTAGAAGCTACTATAATACCATATGCAATCTATAATATTACAAGAAACTTGGATCTATGCGCAAACCAACAAATATGCTTATGTCTCCTAGCACCATTAATAGTTTTGTTCTGTATTATAGGAGTCCCTCAAAGAAACTCAATGAATATAATTCTCGACATAATTATGCTAGAACAAAACCAGAGAACAATTTTACAAGAATTGAAGTGTCTCCAATCATTCGAAATTATAATCCTTATTATTACTGGTATAACTATATTTGTTAAACACACTATTAACCAAGGAATAGACATCCAGATGTTGTTCCTCATAGTAGCAATTATTATGGTAGTTATTTTAATAGCGATCGAATATAGAATTCTCGCAAGTGCTTATAATAAAAGGATAATAGTACTAGAACTAACAAACTATAGCCTAACTCTAATAAACATAGAGATTGCGATTCAAGCGACGATTTTAACATGGATCCTATTAGAAACACACTATAGGAATGTACCCTTAATGTTCACACTATTCCTACTAATTATGGACCAAACGCCTAGAAAACTTATCATAACTCTAAAATTCATTGACCTAATGATTCCAGAGACGAAAATATATTACCAATTACCAGAAAAAATAAGACAGTGCTTAAACAAAGTGCGATCCAAAACACAATTAAATACGCAATTGAAGGAACATAGACGGAAAATACAGCAAACAAAGAAAAAGATTCTATCCAACAAAAACCTAATAATAGAAGCAGTACTGATACTTGCTACACTACTTCTAAAGATAATATATTAAATAAAACCTATAAAAATCACCAAAAGGATCCATATTAAAGACAACATGATTGATATTATTTACTAAAATTCAGTAGATTATTGTGTAATTGATTTGTAGTGAGTTTGGAACGATATAAATCTTGTTGTATCATCTATTTATGCTTTTTTCTAATTCGATTCTTAGAATTTTAACCTGTTTTAGACAAAGTAATAGAAATTTAAAATGCTCTCTACTCTGCCCAATCTTGTGTGGCTATTCTTTTTAATATTTGTTCTAGGTGGTGTGTTTGGGTTAGAATTATGGTTTGGTTTTTTTCTATTAGTTGTTTTTCGGATTGTGTGAATCCTTTGTAGGATATGAACCAGTATATGTCTGCTTTCCATATGTC
>Ga0190310_1000401_pt1 | contig 14748 bp, 22 predicted proteins | sample 48700778_MG_FD_165059 | JGI IMG/M metagenome (GOLD analysis project Ga0190310, IMG submission 165059) | Hydrothermal vent sediment bacterial communities from Southern Trench, Guaymas Basin, Mexico - 4870-07-7-8_MG | ecosystem: Environmental > Aquatic > Marine > Hydrothermal vents > Sediment ... | reverse complement strand
TAAGATCCGTTTCCATCAAGAACCTAGTAAATATCTCGCTTTCTGCTGGCTTCATCCCTGGATATCTCGCTCTTATGAAGAATTTGGCTGGCTTCTCCTCGCTCATAGTGGCTGCCTCCCCGACCTAATCAATTCCTCAATGTATTCAATTTATCATGATACATACGTAACAGTATATGATGTGTCATATTTGACTTATAAATACGATAGATTGTTTTTAGTAGTAGAATCATACGCATATAAACCTAAAGCAAAATTCATTAGTTTTTCCGCATTCCCCTTATAATCTTCTCCCTTTTTTGTTTTTTAATTTAACCCACTTTCCATTGAGCCATATGAATCCTAGTTCTTTTATTCTTCGCCTCAAGGTTTCATATGATATATCTATCTTGTCCATCTTCATAATCTTCCATATCGATCGAAGCTTAAGTGTCTGATACTTCTTGATATATTTCTCGATGATTTGGGATCCTATTTTTCTTGGTCGCCCTTTTTGTTTTCCCATTGCCCAAGCTTCGAGTTGTCTTTCTCTGATTCTCCGCCGCTCAAATTCCGCTACCCAAGACAAAATAGATAGTATCAACTTCCTTATGTTTTCATCTAGAACTTGAAGAAATTGCTCCTTGATGCTTATCACTCTTACGCCCTTACTCTCAATTTCGAGGATCGTAGTCATCGTGTCAAGCATACTTCTACCAAGCCTATCAATCGCAAATACGACGAGACCCTCCACCTTATTTTCCTCGATGAACTTCATCAACTCAACAGCACTAGGCCTCTCCTTGAATCTCTTCGCTCCACTCTCCCCCTTATCAATGAAAACTCTCACCAACTCCATTTTTTTCTCGCTAACAAACTTTTTAATAGCTTCTAGTTGGACATTCTCATCTTGTTCCTTCGTAGAGACTCGGATATAAGCAATTACCTTCATATTCTTCACCAAAAATCTTGTGGATTTTCTTTGAAAGAATTACTAAAAAATAGTATTTAATGCGAAGTATCACAGAAGTCCACTTTTGTGTACAGCCGAGATATATTATACCAACACAAGGGATGCAAAAATATTAGATAGAACTACAGGATTTTATAGAAGGCCTAGTTTTCTAGCTACTTTGAGGATTCGTTGGTGGACTGATGGGTGTGCTAGTCCTACTCTTTGTGCTATTTTTCGTAAGTTGAGGCCTTTCAGTAAGCGGAGACGGAGTATTTCTCGTGTTTTTTCGTCTATGTCTAGGATTTGTATGTCTTTTTCATCTATATCTAATATATCTTGTACGATATCAACAAGTTTTTCGTTTCCTGTTAATGCTCTTTGTTTTTCTGCTAATCTCAACATTTTCTCTCTTACGTAAGTTCCTAACTCTTCCGTTAATTTTTTCTCAAGTGTTATGAGGGAGGGTCTTGCAACATAAGCTCCTAGGTCTCCCCGGATTTTTGATAGTCTTCTCATTCTTTTCAAGACTATTATGCTTTTTGTTGCGAACCACATGTCTTTTTGTTTTTCGTATGATTCCCATACTTCTTTTGGACAAAACGGAATGATTATTCTTCCTCCTGGTTGTAGCGAAAAAGCTTTAGCGTATTGTGGAGGGTAAAAGCCCGCAAACAAGTATTTTCGATAGTGAGGATGCACGAAGTATACGAGATTTCGATATCTATATCTACATAGTACTTCTCCATATGCACACATATGCGTATCGCTATAGTCTTTCAACCACACAACATAGTGTGCTACTTTTCTTTTTAGTTCTCGAAGATCATCACTAAATGGCATGTTGAATACTACATTTATCACATATTTTCTGAAAACTTGAACATTTTCTATGAGGTCTTGTACGGCTCCCGCTTGTAGGATTGTGTTGCTTTCTGCTTCTTCAGCAACAAGAAAACGACCCATAAATATTGACCAATCCTCTTTCGACAATCCTACATTCACAAGAAGTGCAATTAATATGTTGAGTTCCCGAGCTGAAAAAACAACAAACATCTGTGAGGAACCAATAGGATTTCTTCGCCAAAAAATATCGCCATCATATGCTATCCGCATCGAAGCACTAGACTTTCCACTTCCTGTATCCCCCTCTACTATTATAACAACATTTTTCCCTCTCGATATACGAGTCCTAAACATATCCTTTATAAGCCAAGGATACCAATTACTCGCTACTCTCTCCCTTTTGGGTTGGAGTAGGTGGAGGGCTCGCACCAATGGCCTCAGCCTCCATCATAGCTTCTCGTTTTAGTCGCAATGCTGTTTTTGCTAATACATAGCTCAGAGGAGCAACCACGCTTTCACCCGTATAGCTCCGGGAGTATAGGCCAGACTCTACTTGTTTGATGAGGAGGAGAATAGGTTTTAGTGCTTCTTTTGCTTCTTCTTTGCTATAACCTGCTTGCATCATCTCCCAGATCCAATACTCATACATCGTGTATAGCCTTGTTAGTGCACGCACATTATCCAAGGTTACGGGGTCTCTTTCTCCTAAGAGACCAAATCCCTCAGTTGCTATTGACAACCTCATAATGGGGTCATGGCCAACATTGGCCCTATACCTCCTAACCTTTTTCCCATCGGGTCTCTTCTTTATGGTTATGGTGGTTATTTCTGCTTGTTTTTGTTGGGCTAGACGCATTATCAGTTCTATTGTTTCTTTTATTGTTCGGTACTCCCAATATGTGGATCCCATCACACACCACCTCGCATAGCTTGTATTGCGAACCACTTGGATAGGGCCCAATAGCCGAATACCAATATGGATATTACCATAATCGCAATCCAAAACCACTTATCGGGCCTCCAACCGAAGGGCTTAGGAGCTCTTTTCTCACCCTCGATAAGTGCCGATGCTAATGCTCCAAGCTTCTTGTTTGCCAAAGCTCTTATACTCATTTCGCTTCTACTCATAGCTTCTAGCTCCGCTCTCAGAGACTGATTCTCGGCCATCAGTTGTCTTGATCTGAGTAAATCAATCTGTTTTCTTGCTTCAATAGCCATCTCCTCAGCTTCTTTTCCTTTCTTGTCGTTTATTTTGCTATTTACGATGAGACCTGGTGCATCTCGAATTATATATATTGGTATGCTCTGTGGTAGCTCCACTTCTTGACGAAACACATCCACAGCTTTTCCCTCTGGCATATACAATGTTACGGGGTATACTTGGGCATCAGCAAACCACCAACCTGCATCGACGGTCCATATGCTAGCAGCACTAAGCACTTCGTCTAGTTCCTTGGGACTTACCAACACATAGTCCATTATCCTCCTCCCATCCTTCTCCATCCAAACAACATATATCTTAGCTTTGTCTTTTGTCTCACCGAGAAGCGAATATTCCCCTAGTTGTAGTTGTATTGGGTCTGCTTTTCCTGTTGGATCATATACATGTCCCACAAGATATCTTCTTCCTGCGACCTGTTTGAGTGCACTCTGCCTTATCGCCAAGAATAACTGTATTGTTATGGCCCCCACAAATGCGAATCCAAGCCAATACACTATATACGCTCCTTGTGGCCCAAGCATAGGGATAAGCCGATCATATATCAAGCGGCCAAGAACTATGTACGACAATATTGGGATCTCCAACAAGAAGATGACAAGATTCTGCTTCATATAGTTGCTAACCATACTGCATCACCCCTTTGAGACTCTTCTTCTCTCAGCCGAAAACACAAGTGCCGCAACGATTATCGCTATCACAGTACTTATAATAGCATTCACAGCAGTCTCCAAAATCTCATTCCCACTAATCCCGAGCATATGAGCAACCCCAAGAGCACTCACCAAAACAAAAAAAAGAATGAAAAAGGCTTTCTCAGTTATTTTTCTGTGCCACGACACTAGGTATCACCACGCATATGCGTATCTCACTTGGCCTTCTTTCTCCTCAGCTCTTGCAATGTTCGGGCTAGGTACAAGCGTCTTAGGGTTGTATCTGACACCTTTATTTTTCCTTCCTTAGCAAGCTTTATTGTTTTTCTGACGGCTCTATCGTTGATGTCCCCCTTCTTTGTTATTGGATCATAGCCCAATAGTCTCTTGAGTCTCTTTCTGTTTCTTTTAAACCAATTGAGCAAGGCTCCAGGCTTCTTAATAGCTTTTTGAATCCACCTATTTTTTCCTCCCATTATTTCTTCACCACCACTACCCGAGGAGAAGCAAAACTTTTGATAAGCACAACAACTAATAGCAAGACAACTATTCCGACTATTATCCATACCCACCAAGGCATTGTTTTATATCCCACATCCACGGCGGGATCATCTATCGGCGTATAGTTAGGGTTGTCAGGGTCGTATACTTGCCATGCAACCAAAGTAACTCTGAATGTATATATCACCGTTGTCTCGCTACTCTTCATAGCTCCCGTGAGGTGGTCTCGGATAACAGTTCCGCTGAAAACCCCATGTACTAGGAATTTCTGTGGGAGAGAAAGGCTGTTTTTGAATTCTTCTATTGTTGTTGGGTAAGACCCCCCTCCTACTGGGGTTACTCCGCTCCCCTTCTTCGGAGTATAAAGTACTGTTTCGACGAGATAGTCATCCAATATGTCCATCCAACTCCATCCAGGATTCAGATCGTTTGGGGAGACCCCCTCAATCCTTATGTCTTCGCATATAGCGTAGAACAAGTAGTAGCCTTGGTAGCTACTGCTGATCTTCACATAGATCTTCGCCTCCGTTGGATCTGTCTTGATCACATTGAAGAAATCATTTTTCGTTTTAGGAGTAACCGTCACAGCCACATCAAACTTTATGTCCCAACTATAAACCTCGTACTCCTCACCCCCAATCGCAATCCTCTGAGTCGATTTTTCCTCCACACCAGGGGCCTGTATAGAAACACTTATCGCACTAGCCCTATAGCCAGTCCCTGGGCTCTCTCCCCCATATATATAGCTAGTCACAGTTTTCCATCCTTGCGATGTAAGTATCTCCATTTTTTCAATACTTATGTTTACCGTGGCGGTGCCAAGATACACACTGCTGAGTGTCAGGCCCAAGAATAGCAATACTACTCCCAAGAGTATTGTTGCTTTTATTATTTTGTCTCTTCTTATCGCCATCTCTCCCATCACCTCACAAGTAGAGCCAATATATTAGTGTTCCCATCACCAATAGGATTATGACCGCTAGTATTGGGTCTCCAAGCTTGATGATTACTATGGCCAGTGGGAGTAAGACCCCCACTATCAGCCCTATGTAGCTTATATCGGTCTTCAAGTTTACAGTCTGCTTTCTCCCCTTGTTAAGCATATACATTGCTAGTATCGTTGTTACGCTTGAAAGTAGGATTATGCCAACTATGAACATCTCTACTTGTCCTTGCATCGCCACAAACAATATGACCAAGAGCAATATTCCTAGGGCCACATATTGGTCCCATGGCTCAGATTTGGGATATGGCATTTATCCACCACCCCCAATAACCGCTAGAGCATTAACCAAGAGATGAGCAACTAGTGAGGCGTCTAGCCCCGCCCTCAGATAGCACCAATTCAATATCAGACGACCCAAAAAAAGCACAAGGACAATTCCTAATTGGAGTCCATATACGGATTTGTGGAATACGGCGAATACCCCAGCAACAGCAAAGTTGCTATACCATCCTCTCCTAGTATCCCCAGTTGTCGCTCCTAGTAAATCCAAAAGACCTGTGAAGAAGTATTCCTCCGCTATGGCCATCATGATTATGATAAGACCCCCAACAAGGGAGCTAGCCGAGAGGATACCGCTTATGAATGCTATTGCTTGTACTATTGCTATCATCACAGCACCCATAACACCGACATCTAGGGCCTCCTTATTCATAAATGTGTCGGGTTTTAGTCTTACTCCCATCGCCAACTTTACGCTTATCCCCCCGAATAGGAATCCAACAGCTGTTATTCCATATGCAAATGTTTTGTAGTCCGCTAGGTTAATCTTTGTTGCGAAGTATAGTCCGAGTGTCAGGGCGAACATGAACATTGATCCTGCGAAGACACTTATATATCTTATATCCCTTGTGGGCTTCGGCAAGATCTGCGGTATTTGCAATATGCTCATGGCCAACCACCCCACATAATAGCACTAAACCTCAGTATTGCGAGAGACGCCATGAGTCCGAGCAAAACAAAAACAATGATAAAAGGAAGAATGTTTATTCTCCGCCTCCTAGCCCCCATGGTCTATCACCGTTTCTTTCTCGATGCCTGACGCAGATAGGCTATTGTTCCTCCAATGAACACTATGAGTGCTATCAGCCCCACGCTAAGAGGATCCTCAGCAGTACCGCTCATACCGCCACTAGTATCGCTATCACCACCACTTCCTTCTCCAGGCGTCAATGGGTCGAGCCCATTTGCGATTTCGTACCCATCGCTCATCCCATCCCCATCGGTATCTGGGTCAAGTGGGTTTGTTCCCACAGTGTTGTATTCGTATCCGTCGGTGAGCCCATCACTATCGGTATCCGCAAGATATGGGTTCGTACCGATATCATTCTCCACGGAGTTACTCAGTCCGTCCCCATCAAAATCAGAATACGCTACTCCCCTATACGTTGTACTCATGCTTATCTGGTCTTGTGATGCTGCGTAGCTCCCCCACGGGGTATCAAAACAGTAGATCTTATCTTCTGTTGCTAGTATGAGCTCCAATTTTCCATCATCATCAATATCTGCCATGAGTGTAGGCTTCATCCATACTCCCTGTGGCAATGCGTATGATGCACTTGTTCCATTTCCATAGGCGACTATGAGCTTATCCAATGTATCATTAACACCGAAGATATCCACCCGACCATCATCGTCCAAGTCCCCAAGGTTGGGAGCAAGTACTCCTCCATCTACAGTAATGGCGTATTTCACAGTATTCAGATATGTATAATACACATACACAGCTGTGTCTCCTAGGACTGCTACTTCGTCGAGACCATCACCATCGAAATCAGCGACAACAATGTCGTACGCTCCACTAGGAATAGTGTAGTTTATCAAGCTATGAGAAACATTGTTATCCAAGTCCCACACACTAACCTTGTATGTCCCACTATCATTGAGAAATGTCGCAACATCTATATAGCTATCGTTGTCTAGGTCACCCACAGCGACCTTAGCATATATCAAGTCTACCGTGTTGTTGAGCTCATATTCCCAATCCTCGGAGAAGTCCAATGGGATACGGTGAATCTGGAAGCTTGTCTCCGTTCTTATTGCAAACGCATACATCTGCTCCTCAAAGAACGCTATATCATACATTTTCGGTAAATTACCCTCATCCCATAAAGGCAGACTCGCATATGAGAGACTTGGGCGAAGACTTGCTACTAAATAATACGACCTTCCTGAACGCCTCTTTATGAAAACCGTTATGCTGTATTCGTCTTGCTCATGAAGCGGCGGGTCTGCTAAATACGCTTCGCTCATAGCGTTGGGCAACACAATACTATCGCAACTACTAATAGTTATCGTCTCATTACTAACCATACTCGAACCACTAAATATTGCTTGTCCCAACACATTCGGAGACTTATAGTACAACATGAATATATGCGTCGTGTTAGCCATCAAGCGCCCAAGCTCATCAACATGTGCAAAGCTGTAGTTCGCCACGACCTCAGCCCAACCACCACGAGGCTTCACTACATACACATTTTTACCAACCACCGCATATACATAGTCACCAAGCCAAGCAATGCTCCTCACAGGCCGACGATATAGCTTTATTGTTACTGCAAAGCTCTCTCCATCGGAAGGCAAAAAATCTGGATCCTCGAAGTATAGCAGAAAGTATAGTATCTTTGCTGATAATATTTCTAATGATTCTTTTTGGCTTATCTCTATGGATATATGAGCTATATGTGACCCAACGACTTCTTCAATCTTCTTAAAATTGACGCCATCTGGTGAATATGTGTCGTAGTCTATAAACACTTGAATCTTTGTTAGATTTCCAACGCCACTATAGTCTATATCTACTACAATTCTATATAGCTCTCTTGGAGCTATTTGCGTGTTGTTTAGGATTATTCGTAAGCTCTTTTTGTTTACATTTGTTAGCGTATCAGGGAAATCTAACGATGAGATTGTGATCGTGAACGTTGATTCATTAAATTGATATATTTGTCCTTTACCAGCAGATGCTGTCTCATTAAACTCAAAAGCCCTAACTGATAAAATACAGCTATTTGTATATTCAATTATGTCTTCAACCTCAAATGGTATTGTCCATTTTGCTTCTAGTCCTTGCGTATGAACTTGTATGTTATCTACTTGTGTTGTTTTTAGTGGTCTGAGTGGGATTAGGAGTGCTATTCCGAGTAGGGCTAGCAACATGATTATTGTTCTTCTCCTCATCTTCTCCTCACCTTCTCTTTATCAGTATGTATGTTCCTGCTCCGATGAGGATTGTTCCTACTATCATCTCCGCTATGTCTGTTGGTGTTGGCCCACTTATGTTTGGTAGGTTGTCTGGGCTTATTAGTGGTTCTTGTTGTGGTGGTGTTGGTGGGTTCTCATATACCTTGCCACTAACAATGTACCATGTTCCCGTGGCTCCTCTTGTCCACTTGTAGTATCCTATGTTGTGGAATCCTCCTCCAGGGATCCTCAATATCACCATTGCTTTCCATCCGTTGTAGAATATGAATATGTTTCCTCCTTGCACAAGCTCTTTTTCTCCGTCCCCATCAAAATCCCTTACGTATGGCGGTGTGAACACAAACGATTTCACTAGTCCGCTTTGCTCTACTTGTATTGTTACTTTTGCGTTTCCTTCCCACCCAGACACTATGTATGTCTTGTTGTCCACCACACAACTATCAATATAGTTGTCGTACCTTGTTGACCAAAGATACACGCCGTTGGCCCAATTTGATGCTATTGTTATTCCGCTCCAAGCATCCGAGTGGTTCAGCGGAACAAAGTTCTTTGTCATTACTGTTGCTCCGTTCCCATCGAACAAAATCACTATGTATGCCTTGGCCTTGTCTGGGACCATTATGCTGAATGCGTTTGCGTGGACGAATAGAAGCAAACCGATAAGTATCAGTGAGATCGGAACTATCTTGTTCTTATTTGCCCACCTCAACGCATATCACCCCCTATAGGGTTTTTCTTGTCGGCGAATAAAAAAGAGAAAAGAGTTTTCCTTCCCAAAAGATTGTCTAGGAGATGTAGAATGTTGCTAGTGAATCACTAAGGGTTGTGTCGCTGTCAGCTGCGAGAGATGATGCGATTATCGATGGGTCCACATTGTTGTAGAAGCTGATGCTTATTGCGAGTGTGGATGTTCCTCCATAGTAGAGTGTCAGGGTCTTTCTCAGTACCTCGGCATCGGTTTTGGATGCGATTATGTCTGGGAGCGTGATAATGTAGTATACTGTGCTTCCTAGCTCTACTCTCTGTCCCTCTGAGAGGGTTGCTAGGGTGCTGTTGATTGAGATCACTAGGACTAGGTTGTCGTATTCTCCCTCATCTCCCTCCAAATAGTCGAAGTAGTTTATCAGGCCCTTTTGCTTGGGGACGGTGAGCTGTATTGTGAAGTCACAGTCTGTGCCGCTCATATTATATGTGTTGCCCGTGGACTCATCAGCTAGGACGGCTCCTGTTTCGTCGAACACTAGCATTTGGAATTCTGCTTCGGATGGTGTTGCGTATGTTACTATGTTTACTTCGTAGTATTTTTGGTCTCCAACGCTGATTATTGATGCGTCTGCGGGGTTGAACAGTATTGGTGCTGATGCGTATCCCGATGCTTCGAAGTATACGTATACTGAGTAGTTGTAGTATCGTGTGCTGGTCCCAGTACCACTACTGTCTATCGTTATGCTCTCGATTGTGGTGCCCGTGGAGATATCGATTATGTATGCGGTTCCACTTACCCCTCCGCCGCTGATACCGTCGCTGACAAATATTTTTAGTGGGAGCTTCTCTAGTGGGGCTTGTGGTTCCTCGGATGTGGGTTTTAGTCCTGTGTGTGGGATCAGATTTGTTATTATTCCTACTAAGATTAGGCCGATCATGAAGCCGACGGCGAGGCCGAAACCCCACTTAAACGCTTTGGGGAGTTCCCCCTCTCTTCTCTTTCCCATAGGGACACCCCGACAAATAATATATGCGTTCTGATATAATATATATAGTCTTGCGATTTATATTTAAGTTGAGTAATACAACCATATATACGCCCATATATGCAAGGGTATTCCTAGATTGGATATCCAAAAACAACAAGAAGAACAAAACACAAAAATAAGCCCCAAATTCGGTTCTACAGAGAAACAACAAGATATTAATCAAACTTTATAAAGTGCAAATTGTACTTCATAACAATAATGGATATCCAAGAATATCCAAGGTGAAAATATATGTCAACCTCCCAAACTCTCAAATTCATTAAGTCTATCCGCCGTGTGAAGCTCCAAGTTGTTGCTAATAAAGTAAGCTCCAAAACATACTACAAACCTTTAGTTCAACTTCCCAAAGAAGTTTTGTCATTCTTCGCCAAAGGAGATGTTTTCAATGTTTTCATATCGAATGATGCGATTATTCTCTCGCCACACGAAGATTTATCCTTTATCCAACCTCAAAATAAAAATACACAACTGAATGAAACCGCTATTGAACTGTTTAATACTCTTGTTCGTCTATTTATCAAAGCATTCAATAACCCAACACTTCACGAACTTCTAAGTGCTCTTCCAGAGACACAAAAAGCTATTAAACTTCTCGAGAAGCTTAGAGGGGGTGAATAAAGATGAGCCTCGATCTATCAGCCCTTGATGAGTTGTATAAAGCCATAACCCAAAAGCCAAAGAAGAAAGAAAGAAAGCCGAGAAGACACACAGTTGTGTATCCCGAGCTCAGACCAAAGCCTCCTGAGCGAGAACTCAAACCAAAGCAAAAGATTCCACTAAGCTCCGAAGAAATCCGATTAATTTACTTCTTGATTTTCCGTAAGGTCTCACGGACTAACCTAAAGATTGCCTTGAAGCACATAATAGATCAACTCACCGAGTACTACAACCAACTTTAGATTCTCTCCTCTTTCTCCTTTTTTGATTTTTCTTTTGGATATCCAATTGGATATCTAGAGATATCCAAATTTTTGTGTGTCTTTGTGTGTATGTGTGGAGGGTATGTATCCATCTATTGGCCATGTGCGTTTAAATGCCTCGACAAGAATAGCCGTCATTTGCATATTATTTCTCGAAAATAAGATATTGTTTGTACACATGAAAAGCTGTCTTTTTGTAATAACATAGTATTGTATGGGTATTGCAAATACACATAAATTGCCGTCTTAATGTATATTATGGTGTAAAGCCGTCTTTTCTTGTGTGGTGAACCTTATGTCTCAGAAAAAAAGAATAAAACTTACTGTAAGGATTGATTCTAACCTATATGAGGCATTAAAGAGACTTGTTATAGCGAAGTTTGGAACTCGTTATTGGGGAGGTCTCAGAATTATTGTAGAAGAGGCCCTAAAGCATTACATAGCTTCTCATAACATAAAAATCAATAGCCCTAACTATGATCACATAAATACTCATAACCCACCTCCCAAAGTTCACCATGTATATTGGCAAGTAAAAAAATTTCTAAGAGAGCGTTATGGTGATATCATAGAATCAACAAGAAGTCATATTCTTGCAGCAATAGGATACATCAGAGGAGAAGATCCAAGAACAAAGCGAAAGTGGTTCAATATATTTTTAAAGTATAGGTGCATAAAACATATTGCGGGGGAGAGATATGAATTAATTTGACACACACAAAAGCACAGAAATTTTTGCTTGCAAATTTTTTATACTCTCTGTCTCCAAGGGTATTTCTTATGTTCATATTATGTTTATAAACATATTCGCTAGACTTACAAGTGGGGTGGTCTGTTTGCCTGGGGTGAATATATATCTTAATTCTGAGGCGTTTCGGGCCTATAGGAGGCTTAAGGAATATGTGGAGAGAATAAATAGGGAGAGGGGTAGTAAGTTGAGTGTGTCTTGGATCATTGGCCAACTTCTTATTCGTCTCGTGGAGAAGCTAAGCAAAGGAGAGATCAAGAGTTTTGAGCAAGTATTGGGTGCTTGCAAATGAGGGTGATGAGCATCAGGCTCCCAAAGTGGATGATTCTTGCTTTGCAAGATCTCAGACGGAGATATGGGAGTATCTCTGAGGCCATCCGACAAGCAATAATGTTGTTGTTCGAGCAAGAGGGTGTGGACATGAACCAATATATTGTTCTTAGCACAAGCGTAGACTTACCACAAAACAAGCAATCACGGCGACAAATAAAGCTACAGAACAATGCTATTCCCTCCCAGATCTACCCCTTGGTGGTTTATCTCCTCAAATACGGGGCGAAAGTCCAGAAAATCCGTAGTGGCGAATACGTGGTAAGGATTGATGGATCGGAATACCATATAATACAACAGAGCTCGAACAGGTGGCAGGTCTACTTGGGCAACACTTGGATATGCAACGCAAATGGGTTGGCGAGAGCAATAATCAAATGCGTGATGCATAATACAGGCACAATACAAATACCCCCACGCTCCCTCGCCGTAAAAAGAGTTGGGGAGGTGAGCACCCCATGAACTTAGTGGAGAGAATAAAAAAAGCAAGAAGCTTCGTCTTTGAGCTCACCAAGAATATCATTGCCCATGCCAAGGCCATCAAAAGCCTCTGTAGATTCATCGAGGAGTACACAAAGACCCATAGTCCCTTTGACTTACTTGAGAGAAACGAAATAAAATCAATATGCAAGTTGGCCGAGGATATCCTAGTCAAGATAATAGACTTTACACATGAACTAGGAAGACAATTCCACATAATCATGCGTGAACTCAGAGAAGAACAACTCAGAAAGGTGATCGGATGAACGAAAAAGAATCTAAGAATACATACCAATATTTGGTGTATCAACTTATGGCCAATAAATACGATCAATATCTCTCGGCGATTAAGCACAGAGACACTACATCGAAGAGAACAACACATATCATTGACGCTATATGTGGCCTAATAAGTTGTATAGCAGCCCTTCACTACTATTCAACTCCACTAGAAATCCCAACAAACCAAGTCATAGCATGGATACTACTCCTCATCGGCATAATTTGGTTGAGACTAGCAACAATGGAGGATTAGGGGGTGAGAATCTATGTGGAGGGAGATTAGGGGTGTGAAAGTTAAGAAAGTATTGACGCATAGGCACGAGACCAAGTTTCACAAGACCAAGTGCCCCGAATTTTAAGTATGTTAGTGCTTGCCAGTATAATTCATGTGCTCTTTTTGAGGCATAAGAAAGGGGCTTCGTTACTTTTGGCTCGTCGTAGGGAATAGAAATTTCAATTTTTATTCGAGTTTTTAGTTCGATGAAATTGACATAAAAGCGATCATCGGCGGATATAATATCCACATATCTATAAATTTGGCTAATTAGATTATTTTTATTGGGACGAGGCATTTTCTTCACCTCTTGGCTTCCCGCCCCACCGAGCTTCATCGCAAGGCTTGGCTCGGGGGGCTTTGGGAGCAAAAACAAAAAGAAAAAAAGAAAAGAATTATTTCTCAGGCTTTGCTAACAAGAGGTCAAGTAATTCTGAATCATGTTGTAGAAAGTATCCTAGATCGTCGGGAATGCCTCTTTCATGAATAATCCTTAGTAAACGTATCAACAATGAGACTATATTCGATACTGAGTATTTCTTGTTTCTTCTTATTGTAAGTCTAGCAGCAGTATGCAAAAGATATGAATATTCCTTATCGGAAATGTATATGCTCGTCTTTGCCATGTTTAGCCCCTCCTTTCAACTACTACCTTTTTCCATCCTTTGTCTGTGAATACATAATATGTATGTTCGTATTCTGAATCCTCGGGCGACCGTTCAACGAAACTTTCGAATTCTACAACAACACCTAGTTCGAGAGGGATTATAATGTACTCTGTTCCACTTGTTCCAGGATATGGTTCTTCCCACCCTCCTACCTCGACTTCTATGGCTTTTCCTTTTATGATTTTGAATTGCCCCCAATCGCTGTAGGCTGGTCCCCTTCTAGACCATCGCTCTATCTTTAAAAGATATTTTGCTTCCTCAGGATATTTATCAGGATTAGAGATAACCTCCCTAATAAGAGAGGTTATCTTCTCGGGGATTTCAACTTGCGTGGCCATACATATCACCTTTTACTATACTAATATACCTAAATCTGCTTTAAGCTCTTTTCGTATATACACACATTACCAACATACCAAAGTAATAATATACCAATTAGTAGACCATAAAGATTGTTGCAATAGTGGTATATATCTATCTCCTACGCTCCAAGAAGTTTTATATTTGTTGTTCATGAGGGTATTGTATCCTATTTTAAGTATGGATGAGTCTCCATTGTTATTGATGGTATTATGTTGAAAGGGTTTTAAGTATGGTTGTGTCACTTCCACAACTTATCGTTAAAAATCTTGGCGTAGATCTTGAACGAGGAAGGAAATATGGACTCTGTGTTTTCTGTGGTCTTTGGACTGAAGAGGGTTTTGAGATTGATTTTCCTCAGACATTTATTAGTTTTGACCGTGTGCATGAAGGAAATGTTATCTGTCCATATTGCTACTATGTTTTTAAGCATCCAGAGTTTAGGCGGAAGAGTTGGCTTGTCACAGAGAATAGCTTTAGATTCTTGGACACTAAGGATAAGATATTGAATATTATTCTTAGGCCCCCAAGGGAACCTTGGATGTTATATGTTACTAGGTCTCGGAGGAAGC
>Ga0190310_1000400_pt1 | contig 14806 bp, 11 predicted proteins | sample 48700778_MG_FD_165059 | JGI IMG/M metagenome (GOLD analysis project Ga0190310, IMG submission 165059) | Hydrothermal vent sediment bacterial communities from Southern Trench, Guaymas Basin, Mexico - 4870-07-7-8_MG | ecosystem: Environmental > Aquatic > Marine > Hydrothermal vents > Sediment ... | reverse complement strand
ATATAATCCAAAACACACAAGAATTATAAAAGTTAGGGAACATGAAGACTTAGGTGATAAAGTAGGCCAAGCCACTGAAGTTACTAGACAAGAGGTGATATCTAAAATAAAGCAGGGAAAGAAATACATGACCATATTCAGAACTAAAGATGGTAAATGGAAGAGAGGAGAGGAGGTACATATCCTAACTATTGACGGGGAAGAATTCATTCGAACAGATGCCAACAAAATTAAAGCAGATAATCTTGGAAACTTACCTGAATTCTGATACTAAATGAAAAGGAATCTTAATTTGTTTAACATACAATCTAATTGGTTATGTTGCTTTAGCGTTCTTCTAAGGGAGAGAATACATCATTATATTTTCATACAGAATACTCTGTAAGTCCATGTAAATAGTAAATATTATTGTTTTACAATTTACAGCTCATCCTCAAAAGAGATCTGAAGAAAAAGGCAGATGACATGTTAGAGGAGTAAGGTTCTCGTGAGCGGCTTAGAGAAAAGCCTTAGAAAGGCGACCAGAGAATACTGATAATCATGAAAGATGAGAAATTGTTAAGCGCTTCTATAAGGATCCTATTGGACATAGAGGATGTGAACACGCAAAGATTGTCCTAATGAATGCTTCATCTCGTAAACCTGCTTTCGCAGAAGAGACGATATTTTGAAGACCAATTCTATCTATTATCCATACATTTCGTTCCTTGGCTCTTTTCTTCATATCATCGGAGACCGGGTGATTAGTGATTACAACACTACAATAAATGGGTTTTATAGACAGAGCGTGTGACGTGGATTAAGAATGAATATCACTTAGTTAAGAAAAGTGATACCAAGAGTCGTCTTCTAACTCATTTCTAGCAAATTAGCAGAAACCGTCTCCAAGTAAGCCGATTTTCGTATCAATAAAGAAGTCTGTCAGAGTGATAGGACTGTTGTAACACTTTCGCTCCAAAGTGATGACTTAATTAATCAAAGAATCCCCGAAACATAAAGACTACTTAAAAATAGGCACCGTGCTAGAGTAATGGTTCGAATACTCTTGGATGAGGGACTGCTAACTTGGAGTTCAGATAACATTTAAATTATGGCTTGGAATGACTAAGCAACCGTTTTCTCAAATATTTCTCTGATAGTTTTTCGCCCCTTCTGGTCGAAGATTACATATGTTACATTTATTGTATGAAACAATTTTTGATAATTTACTTTCGGTGATTCTTGTTCATAAGGCGGTCTGTCTACTACTTCAAGTGCTTCTAATTTGGACATTTTGTCCCTCCAATAATGGAGGATGTCGCTTAGTTTTGTATAATCTCTTGCCATTTTATCAAAGTACTGTAACCGATGCTTTCCTCCTATAGTTGAACATTCGATGAGAACCTTAATATTCTGGCTTCTATCTAATATAGCGATGTCTACTTTATAACTTCCTCCAGAAAATCCCTTAATATCGTAATTAGGTAAAACTATTAACTTGTGATGAATTCCCAACTCTTTTAGAATCTTCTCAATGTATTCACGTACCTCCCATTCAAATCGTCTTCCTTCATCTTTAAATTTCTTTTCAGTCATCTCTTTAAGAATTTCTACCACGCAATGAGAACAGAGATTTCCTTCTTTAATCTCAGCACCACACCTAAGACAGCGTGGCATACTGTTCTAAGGCTGGTATAAATATATAAGTTTAAGAAGCCATAAAGACGGAAAATAGGATGATTTGTCTTCCAAGTAAACTAGTCATCTGATAAGCTTATACCCTTCTTAAGTCTCGTTAGGATCTGTGATATCAGATGAAGATGGATTTGCGAGCAATTACGGTTAGTGAGTTGAAGGCTAAGATTTGTGTCGAGAAAGGTCTTAACCCCGATGATTTCGTATTAAACTTATCGTGAGAAGGGGTTTAGAGACGATAAAACCCTAGAACCCATAGAGTATAAGGATGGCGATAAGCTAGTCTTAGTAGGGAGGACTATCAGTTGCGTGAAATTGGAATACCTATAGAGGCATGAAGAACTGAGGCTTAAGAGATAATTCAAAGACGAGAACATTACTATTTTTTAGGGGGTGAATATCTTCTCCTCTATAGTCTCTAATCACACCTGAAGTCTCTTAGCCGCATCCTTCACAAGCACTTTCCCACCAGAGCATAAATCCATGAACTACTCACAGACGTAAAAATTGCTTAGCTATAAGGGTTCTCCATAGACGGCACATAAATTTACCAGTAATTTTTGTCAAATTTCTAGTCTTTAAACAAACTAATTACTTTGTGCTATTTTTTAAAATGAAATTTACATTATGCTATTTTTCTAGCAGAAGGAAAACCTGATATACAATAATGAATTATCAGATTTAAGGAGTTGGTAATACCACAGCTCTTATATGTCTGGACGGTCATGTACTAACATCGAACATCGAAACATCTCCTGAAAAAGTAGTTACGCATTGTCGTCGATGTGGTGTGAAGGCTATTAATAAATGTCCAACCTGCCATGCTAAAATTAGAGAATATCACCACACGCTTAGATTTGTAGCACTCTATACTTCTGAGTTCCACCATTCTATTAGAATTGTGGGGCTCCTTACCCTTGGACTGTGAGGAAGTAGCGATGTTGAATACGTCATTAGCTAATTTTCTGCAGGCTCACAAGATAGGTATTTTCTAATCAATATGAACACCGTGCCTGGAAGCTCAGAAGTATGCTGGTTGAGATTCAAAGCTTACAGCCTGGAATTTTTAAAGAGTCATGTCCTTAAAGCCCACGCTTAAATATTTTTAAATTTTTCTTAAAATTTTTACCTCGTGATTGAAAGTATCATAAGATTTATAAGAGTCTATTCCAGAATATCAGACATGCCCTTAGAGGATTTTCTTATCCCGGGAGAGGAAATTAGGTTTCAAAGCTATCAAAAGGTTAGATATGGAGCTAAAGATTATCAAGTAATAGTAACTAATAAAAGGTTGCTGTTATATGCTAGAAGGGGGACCTTATTTAAGAAAGATGATGTAGTGTCGATAAGCCTAGGAGAGCTTCAGGGAGTGAAGTATAAAGAACAAGGGATTTTGCGCAAAAAAGGTATACTTGAGGTACATGGTAAGACCCTAGTAAGATTATTTGGGCGAGCTGATGAAATGAAAACGTTGTATCAGCAATTGATGCAATTTATTTAGGGGGGATTATGCGTCTTCAAGACGCAAAAAATGAGATATTAGAAAGGATAAGTTCTAAACTAGGCTACAGAATAACGGAGAACTCTCTATCACCCAATGTCAGACAAGCCATTACACTACTTGCTAACATTTGGAGAAAGGTCATCTATATGAAGCAGTTAGAACTAGGTCAGAAAACCAATGCTGAGAGGATAAGAATTTACTGCTATATCATAGGAGCGGGTGGAATTGCTTTAGCAACGCTTATCAGTATAGTTAATATGGCCGCCGGTGTCACAACATTCATAATTACTTTTGTCGTATTTTATTATCTTTATCGCAAACATAAAGAATCACTCAATGAGATAGCAATGAATATAAGAGAAATAGCGATGTTAGAAGAATCTATAGCTTCGAAAATCGATGAATTGTCTCAACGTATATTAAAAGAGCAGAAATTGCGATGGATTAAGAGAGCGCTACCAGCTGAGCAACTAATTTCTAAACCTTTAAGGGTTCTTGAAATCCGATGCCCAAACTGCGGAGCTAAATTGCCCATTCCTTCAGCTCCATTTATTAGATGCCCATACTGCGGTACAGCCTTATCCGTTCAGGAAATAGGGTTACAAATAAAATCTTTGATTGAAAGTGTGTAGAGAAGGAACGTTTAAGTCTCATTAAAAACGAACATTTATTTTACTAATGGATATATTGTCAAGTCTATACGACTCTGTTAAAAGCCTGGCTCTCCATGAATAATGTCGTTGCTTCCCAAGGAGGTCGATAACTCTAAAATAAGATTATGCATTTTTGTCTTTTCTTATAACTTAGAGCAGTTGTCTTAATGCTCGGAATAGCCAAAAAGGATATTATAGACCTTAAAAGTAAGATTGTGAAGGAAAATGAAATACCACATGAGCGAAGTTAAATCAAAAGCCAGGTACTTAACCTTGTTTAATCGGTTAATGAAAGTAATGTTAAAGGGTTCTGAACACATGTTAGTTGTATATCATAGTAGTTATTATGGTTTAGGGTGTTTTCTAGCACTCCTTTTCATACTTAAATATAGTTATGGTATAGACTATAACGCTTTACTCTATGCATTTCCTTTCTTTCTTCTGTTCTCTATATCTTTTATGATTTTTATTATTCTTGCGTTGAAACATATACGATTCCTTAGCTTTAAAGGACAGATAAATCTTCTTGTAGTTCACAAGTACTCAGGCATAATTACTTGGGTTTTAATAATATTTCAACTGATAGTTTCAGCGATTTTATATTCTCCAACATTTAGTATTGAAAGCTGCACATCGTCAAAAACCTGTAGTCTTTTCATCCAAGAGTCAGCTTATTTCAGTCTTTTTGCCGTTTACACAGGTCTTTTACCTAGAATCTTTGCTGATGAAGAGGAAATCTGTAGAACAAGCCTACTAATACTTAGGAGTAATGAGTACCTGAAAAAGATGCGATACGTATATGATATTAGGAAGTTGCTAATACTAACGACTTCGAACATTAAAACATACGTGACAAGATTGTTAGGAGCAAGTAAAATCAGTGTATTTAACTTAAAAAATGTAAGGGATTACTTTTCTACTATTGTATATATCTTGGAATTAAAATCAAGACAAAATTATAAGCAAAGGATGCAATTAAATGAATGGATTAACGAGCTACAAGAACTTTTATTTCAAGGTGAATTAGACATGATAGAAAGGAGAAGAATGTTATTGAATCATTTTATTAGATTTGGCAATGAGTTTAAAGAAGCTTTACAAGAGGTACGCTCGTTAGGAATTGTTTATAGAGATATTTGGGATGAAATCGGAAGAATTATTGGAAGTCGTCTGTTAATCATGATTGCAAGTTCTTTAATAATTAATTGGATTCTGTCTTATTGGAAAATTGTTTAGTTCACTAAAATCGTGCTAGTCGATAGGAGTAGATTGTTAAAGCGCTAAAGCTAATAAATGATTATAACGAAACAACATCCTGATGAGGCTCAAATGGAAAATTTATCATCCTCTTCAAGCTGTAGTTAAAGTTCTGATAGATAGTCGATATAGGGCGTATTGGAGATATTATGGTTTTGTTTCTGAAATATTGAAGTACAATCGCGATTTTCTGTTCCGTTTCAAGCGCTCCTTACTTGATGAAATAGTAGAGTTCCAAAATGACGCTATTGATCATTATATGGGTATGATTAAGACATTTGAAAACTCTCCTTTTAAAGATAACTATTTCAGCCATTTTTGTTTGCCTAACTATGTAGCCAATATTCTGTTGCCCGTTTCATATTCGCTGTATCCGGCATTACTAACAGCCTATCTTCCACATTGCTATGATAGCCTCCGACTTTGTGTGGAAGCTTTAGGGGTAATGTATCTGGCTGAAGACCTCTCTTATAATTGGTGGTTTGAAAGAAAATTAAGGAGGCTTAGAAAAATCACATGGGGAAAAACGACGAGCGAAATAATATCTAAAGTAGACCCAAAGTTAGGGAGGCTATTTAATAAGTTCTCAGATTGGCTTCATACCGTTAATTACCTGAAGAAGACCGCAGATTACGTTTTTGAGAGCCATGAATTACCTCCACGTTCGTTAGGATCACCTATGCCTTACAAAGAAACTGATTTAAAAGAATTGGAGCAACTCGAAAACGACATAAATGTCGTGCGAGAGCTCATCCCAATAATTTTAAGGAAATGGTATAATAAAATAGGCTTGCAACCTTCAATTTTCTAAGCTATTAAGAAACTTATCCTATCAATTTAATTTCTTCATTCCTCCGCCTGATGGAGATGAACACTCCAACCAGCTTTAACAATCTTTATAAACTAAGAGAGGAGAAGGCTCTTCATCCTTATCACAAAAAGTCAAACTTTTAGCGGTGAAATTGGGAGACGATTAAGAAAGATTTTTATGATAAGAACTTCCTTTAACTTGGGGCAAACAAAAATGAGAAGTGATTACGAAGAAGTGATTAGAGAGAAAATAAAGAACTTGGGTAAGATTCTTGGATTTGAAGTTGAGGAGGAATGGACGCCTGAGCCACTAAAAGAGGAGAGTAGGCAAGAAGTGTATATACCGAAGATTGATATAGTTTGGTATAAAAAGGCGAGTCCTCATTTCATCAAATTCTTAAAAATTGTGAGCGACACCATGAAGAAGAAAGTTGGTAGTAAAGATTCTGAGGGATACTTGGGTGTCCTACCAAGATATTGTGACATTGACAAAGAAGTGATAATTGGATTTGAATTAGAGCTCACCGATAGACCAACAAAATACATATTGGGAGATATAGCTAACTTATCGAGAATGTGTGATTATGGGTTCATCATAATAAGGGACATTGAAAATTTGGTTAAAAGGAGCATTAAGGCGTCTAAAGCATTTAGCCTATTACATGGTGCATCTAGGGTGTTCGTAATAAATTTAAATGATTTGGAAATTATATTACAGCATTTACGAATTAGTGATAGAGTTTGACAAGTGGTCAAAAGTCGATAAGCTCCGTAGTTTAAGAAACTATAAGACTTCTCTTGAGCCCCGCATCAAATGTTTAAATTAAAAATTATTCTTTTTCAACATTAAACCATTTACATGAAGGTCAAAATGATTTGTTACTTGGCTAACATCTTATGAGTTTTGTTCCAAGAAACTCAATATTCCTTTAAAGATTTCAATTAGTAAATTTTTTCTTTTCTCTTCTAGCGATTCGGCGGGGTATTTTAAGGCTTTAGCCTCTTCGATAAATCTGTTTAGATTCTCTCTGGTAAATAAATTTGGGAAAAGCAGAATAGCCAACTCATAAGTGTTCAAAATTTCTTTTCTCTTTTTTGCAACTAATTCAGAGTCAGAACCACATATGTAACCCCTTCCGAAATAGCCAAATGTCCATTTTCGTTCTATTGAGGATTTAACTTTGCCGTCACCGGTAGGCGGGGATAGAGCAAATATTAGAATTGGTGCCCACAATAGCGGATCTACTTCTGGAAAAAGATTGTTAGACGCACTCTCTAGTAATGTATCATAGTCTTTTTTAGGGTCTAGCAATCTATTTACCGCCCAACGCCAAAAATAGCCAAACGTGATTTTTGCCATTATATTATTTTTGTCTTGAATATTTCTTTTAGTTATTTTCCATTCATCAAGAAAGAACCTCCAAATATCTGCATCTTCAGGAACATCAACCCTTTCAAAAAATGTCTTATAATGATGATGGATCAATCGCATAATGTACCCTTGACTTTCTGAAATACCAAAAGATTGGGTAATTCTGTGTATGTGGTTTTTAAGGCATTCAATAAACACGTAGAATAAGTTTATGTCTTGTTTAAGAATGCATTGCTTTACTCTTATGAGAGTATCCTCTAGTACGTTTTCAATCATCATCCAGAAATAGTTTGCGTCCCCCATCCTTTCCCTTTTCTTAAAATAAGCTTTTTTCCAAGCTATATAATGCCACTTCAATAACTTCTCCAGAGTATCTTTATTAGCAAGTAAATAAAGAGAGCGGTGTGCCAAAGAATCCGAAAAAGAGCAAATTAAGTTAAATATCGTATCGGGTCTTTCTTCTTCAATTTTACTCTCTATGGTATGTGAGAAGATTTCAAAGAATTTTAATTCGTGTCCTGGGTTAATTTTCTCTGTTTTCCAAACCGAGTCCCAAGCGATTTCTAAATCATGATGGTTCTTCAAATCTTTTAGCAGCGCAAACCTATACTTAAAGACGTTCCCTTTTGTCCAACTATATACATGACCAATAGTTTTTACCATGAAAGCTATTCCGATGGCAGATACTGTGGTTACTAACATTCGACCTAGACCAGTCGAGAATTCCCAGAATATAAGAGGGATGAATATCAATAGTGTGTAGATTATTATGTTCTTTATCTTGAAAACTTTATCTAAAATTACAAGGACATCCAATCTTGAGAAATCCTCCTCAGGTCCTCTCGTTTTTTGATAAACTTCGGTCAAAATAGCTATTGCAAGCGGGACGAGAACTCCTAAGAGGGCCAAACCTATGCCCTGAATATAGTTTGGCAAACTAGTCGCTTCCTCGACTTTCTTAATTATATACTCCGTTAACTCGGAAATGTCCATCGCTTTCTTTCCATTATAAATGAATATCCCTTATAAGCATTAACTTGCCGCCTATACTAGTCCTCTCCGATATTCCGCATAAATATTTAGGCTAAAATCCCACTCCCGCACATATTTACCGGAAAACTACATAAGCGTATGCGCCAGCATTTCTGTGAAGCATGGCCTTCTATCCACTCGCTGGCTAATATTTGCTTTTTCTTCCAAGCAAATATTATTATTTGATCATCATAGGATTCTCTCAAAGTGTCGCTAAACTCATAACACATAACGTTTCACGAAGCTTTGTCTGGAAAATGCTAAATCTGAAAACTTCATCTCATTAGATGCTCCGTAAAACTGCTACATGTCTTCACAAGCTTTTCTTTCAACGATGCTCTTAGTAGAGCATTCTTTATTGGTTCATAATTCATTCATCCAAAGCTTAATGACAATCATCATGAAATCAGCCTCGTAAATTTTCTTAAAGTTCCCCTGGCAAGGAAAGCCTAGACGATACCTCATCTTCTCAAATTTATTGTCTAAGATGTTTAGCAATCCTCTTGTATAACATAGTGGATATCAGAGCAATAGCTATGCCTATTAGTACGCCTATTAACAGATAAGTTTCCCAGTTCCCTGCCCTAGCTTGTCTAGTTATTGTGGTGATCTTCTCGATAATAGTAGGTCTTGTTTCAGTAATTCTTTTAACGGATTCTATCTTTAAGGTTTTCGTGAAAATTTTTTCGATGGTTTTCTCTTTTATTGTTGTCCTAATGGGCGTCGTGAATATGGTTTTAGTCAGGGTGTATCTGATAGGTCTATTTATTACGACTATTCCCCAATAGTTGAGTCTAGGTATGTTAATCCTAAAATATCTCCCTTGAATGCCTGTCTTAATCTTCAGACTCCCTTCAGGTGATACATATTGAACATCTCTTACATGACCTGCAAGCTGACTATCTATTAGCAAAGTTACATTCTGTTGAGTTTCAAACCTATCGGTCTCTAAGTTGTAGTTGTAGTTTATTAAATGTATTGTTATGGTTCCACCCTTCTTAAGGATGCCCACTTCTACTATTCCCTTAATGTTTAGAAGTATGACTTCAGGCTTGTAGCCAAGATCATTAATCGCATTTTTAAACAATTCAAGCAAATTAACGTATTCTTCATCGTGCTCATATCCACTTTTGAGGTTTTCATACCATTTTGTACCAACGGCCTCTGGAATGTATTTTATCTGTTCTTTATACGCTCTGAGAATGCGGTTTATCGCATCTGAAGAGAGAATCTCATGCTCCTCATCGTATCTCGGCAAGTTCTTTGTAATTATTAGTCTTCCTCCATCACGTAGATATTCCTCCAGCCTAGAGAGCTGCTGTTCACTTATATGAGTCACTCCCGGAAGAATCACAAGCTGGTACGACATCAACCTACTTAGCTGATAGCTGTCGTCATAGAGCTCTGGGTGGCCGAAGATTATTATGTCGTAGGGTATGTTTAGGCGCTGCAACATATCGGTTATTCCGACTATCTCTCTGTTATCTGGATATCTGTCGAGAGCTGGAAACCATTCGTAGATGAAGGAAGGGAGGGAATAGATTACGGCGACTCGAGAATGCGGTTTATAGTTCGCTAGTATGTCGCGATTCTCCCATACGAAATCCATGAGCTCTTCAATTCCATTTAATATGGTCATGTTCGGCAGTATAACGGACCCCGCGACTAGAGCCCACGGCAATGTGCAATCTGGCTGATATTTTGCGAGACATGTTCCAGGCCAACCACCCAGATCAAGCTCTTTAATAACCCCGTTAGCATACGCTGCTGCTATGTCAAGCTTTACCAAATTAACCTTTGTGTAATCTATTCCCTTCTCAAGCCAATAATATCCATAAAAGGAGCCGAGATGCCAAACAGGCTTATGATACTCAGCCATTGCGTGGGCAAATTTATAGGTTAGGGTGTTTCTATTGACAGGCGGTAGCGTTGGAATACCTTCCACTTGGATCAGATCTAAGTATGGCGATATCATGACCGAATAGGGGGCGAAATTTTCAGAGAAGTGTAGGGTGTCCCCTCCAATCCATTGGTTGCCATAAACAGGAACCTGCTTCCTAAGTTTCTCCCTTCCATAATTCCTTACATTCTCGGTGAGGTTCTTGATGAAATAGATATACTCCTTATGCAGGAACTTGACATACTCTCTCAATATCTTATCCTCAGGAAATCTTGGTGGAGCATTCGTTCGATTAAGCTTAATTCCAAGTTCTTTTCCAACATCTATCAGGTTCTTGTAATAAACCCATTCGGGGTGCTTAGGTTCAAGCAAGGTGGCTCTTTCCATGGATAGAGTGGCATATTCATTCTTGGTTTCATCGAAGAGCAGAACTTTACCCTTAGTATCTCCCTTCGACAACCACTTCAATACTCCTTTTAACAATTCCTTATCCCTTAATCTATCTCCCATGACAACTATTCTTCCCTCACCATATTCTAGCGCGGCTGCCACAATGAACGGCCCTTTTGGCTCGGAGCTATCCTGCAGACCATTACCATTAATATCGATCCATGTGTTCTCATCAGTCTCTATTAATATGGTTGCATTGGGGTTATGAAGTTCCAGAGCCACGCCCCAATTCAAAGTGACGCTGGATACCTCCCTCGTCGCGGGATGCCTCCTATTTATCCTAGTTGCCTTGAAGGATCCCTTATCCCAGAGATAATTAGATGAAAGTATCGGGCTACTAGTAAAGGATATTCCAAATATTTTCATTAATCTGCTGGCTGGCTCTGATGGATAACATTCAGCCTGTACCAATAAGCCTCCTCCAGCTTTTACAAAAGATTCAATAACTTTAACTTCTTCGGGATTAAAAATTACTCTAGGTCCAGCTATAACCAGTAAATCAGAATCTATCTTCTTTAACTTAGGCTTCACATAATCAGTAATATTAAATTTCTCCGGCTCCTCTATACCGTGTTCTGATAGTGCTTGGCTTCCCAGCTCCTTCAAATATTCCTTAAATCTGTGAACACTCCAAGCTGAGAAATCGCCTCCAAAGACGAAGGGTGGATCTATAATATTATCAATATCGATAGCATCCACCCCTTTATCTAAGATCTTGTAGGCCGAATTCGAGAGATGTTCGAGCCAATAAGGACAACTAATCGATAGTGTGGCGTGAGATTGATCAGTGTGTAAGACTAGTTTACCGTTGAGGTCTTTACCGCCACATACGTCCATGACGTAACCTTCCTCACCATTAGGATACTTCCACTTGGGTCTTGGATAGACCTTTGGTGGTATTGGAGTGAGTATCATGTAGGATCCTATAGGTATATTATTGCGGTGAGCTAGTTTGACGGTTGAGGGGTTAACGTATGGAGAATGCCATGTCTCTCCCTCCATAAATCCTGTAGCCCTATCGATGAATTGAATATGTAGATCACCCACGATTCTATTCCAGAACTCATAAGCCTGAGCCTCGACCCAGTTTAATGGGTGAACCCCAACGATTAACATACCATCGAGATTGACTTCGACTTCTTTATCGTAATCTAGGTTATCTGTTATTTGATCATTTGATAATCCAAATATACTGCAAGAAAATAAGCAGAACGCTACCAAACCGATAACGATGTAGCTGGCCCCTCGACTCATTCCAGAAGTTAGAAGATCGTGAATAACATTTAATATTTAATTACTCATAAATTTTTAAGCTTATATAAAATTCGTTCTTAAACTTGTACAGATTGAACAGCGAACAGCGTCTTAAAAGGCTAGATGCTAAAAGTGGGGGATCGTCGATTCGATATGCTATTCACATCGATTTTGATGACGTATATGACGTTTATAGACTGCCAATAGGCGAGTGTTTTATTGGTCGTCTGAACGAGCGAGCAAAGTCTAGATTTTTGAGTTCTGGAGTGCTTGGTGCTAAAGGTCCATCTAAGTTATATAATATATTATTTCGGTTATGGGCTCAAACATTCCTGCGTAAAAAGTTGAAGACAGGCATCTGGCTTTATACTTGTGATCTCCGAGATTTTAGATATTTGGGAGTAGATGATCCATCTGTTGAGGAAAATCATTTAATGATATCCAATAAGAGAAATAAGTTAATCTTCCGGGATTACGGAGAAACTCAAAGCGGTTCTAAAAATGGAACTAGATTATTGATTGTTAGAAAAGAAATTGTTAAAGTCAGAGGTGACAAAGGTAGACGTGGGAAAGTCTTTAGGAAGAGGCTTGAGCCTGAGATAGTGACTCTTAGGAACCGAGAAAAAGAAGTACTATTAGAGGAGTTTCAAAAAGTTGAAGGCCAAGTAAGTAAAGTATCAAAGATTGTACTAGACGAAGTCGAAGTAAAAATAGGGGATAAATGTGTATTTAGGATAGTTCCATGTAAAGAGCTAACTTTAACAGATATAAGAGTGTTACTGCAGTTAAAGGAAACACTGAAGAAAATCAAGAAGAGCCGAGAAAAGCACTTTTATCCGATTGTAGATATATCTAAAGCCCTTAATATTGAATATGATACAGCAAAAATGTCTCTAGAAAGGCTGGAAAAAGGAGGTTATATTAGGAGAACAAGAATTAAAAGAAAACACGGAGAACTCGATTTTTATGAATTAACAAATTTTGGTGAAACATTTGTGAATGCATTATTTAATCCCTTCTCATTAAAAGAGTTACTGGTTGTAATTTTATTATCTATACTATTAGGAATGACTATGGGAACGGTGTCTCTAGGATTCTTGGGGATAAGCGTAATTATAGCATGCTTGCTTAGCGTCATTTTGGTCATTTTAAAAATTAGGAAGTTATTCCTAAAGAAATATATGGAACTCCCGTTATGAAATTTAAAGCTTGCTTTTTCCAATATCAGGAATCTTCCAAGAATTAAATTCCAAAAATAGGAAAACACTACCGAAATTATATGGCACATGGTTTAATTTTCCGATGGAAAAGAGATTGATTCTGGCAGATTATACAGAAATTATAGGTAAGCTTATTTCCGTGAATACCGATGCAGTAATACTTAGCGTGGGCGGCCAGCCTGTTGAAGTATTCCTAGCTGATGAAGAAGTACCCCAGAAACTAAAGAAATTCCTAGGCCACAAGATCGGGTTACTGAAACTAGACCATATCTTTTATATCCGCATCATTTCTGGAAATGAAGAACATACTGCTTTCTATCACTCGCAAGATGTGGAGGGAGTCTAATGAATAACCATGTTAGAAAACTCGACGAATTTTGTGAAGATCTTGATGCCGATCTGAAATTACCGTCAACGTTCAAGGCTGATAAATATAGACCTGAACGCCGAGGGTGGTCACCATTTAAACCGAAGATAGATGGATTAACCAGGCTAGAGATGCTGGAAGATTATTTACAGGGCAGGAATCTGACTTGGATAGCAGAGAAATATAGATGTTCAGAGAAAACGGCAAATCTTGCGGTTATTGAAGCTGCAAAGAAAGTCAAGAAGGTCTTAGAGGTGCATGACGAATTAGTTGGTAAAGGGTACACATTTAAGTCATCTCATGCAATTGCAATGGATTTAACTAATCCGCCGTTTAACTCGATGCGCAGGAAGGAAGAATTCTATCCCACGATTTTTGTAGTTTGTGATGCTGTATATCCCCGTCTACCTTACTGTTTTGCGGCCTATTCGTATTGGCCTAAGGATGATGAACTGTTAGAGGTTGTACGGAAGTTCGCTTTAATGAGTAGGAGATATAACAGAGCTAAAATTAAGCAGGTCACACTTGATGATGGTATTAATCTGATAAGGATTTTGCCTGACCTGCTTAAAGAATTTCCGGAAGCTAAACCTCAGATATCTATTTTCCATACTAAGAGATACGTTCTGAAATCGTTACCTCTTAAAAATGTTAGTGATAAGGATGTCTGGATTGTTCGTTCTATTGTTAGGAAGTCTGCTGATGCGCTTCTTAATTGCGTCAGCAATCCGAAACATTTGCGCAAGTGGATATCTAGGTTGCGAAAAGTGAACGACGGTGTAGATGGCAAGACTGACGAGGTGTTAGATAAACTTGACAATCTGGCTGATTACCTAACAACGTATGCTGAGAGAGGAACTGGGGTGAAGACTACGAACCAATGCGAGGGAATTTACTCTATGCTTGAAGGCCGCATTAGCGCCATGAGAGGATTTAAGAGTATTGATAGTCTATGTAATATAACGAATGCTTTCCTAGTTTATCGCCTCTTTCAAAAGTTCCCAACCAGTAGATATCGAGAGTATAAATATAGAAGGCCGATTGACCTGTGCTTCTCACCAAGTCCACGTGGCACATGGACGGACCACTGCTTCGAAGAAGCAATCTGGGATGAATGAGATTGTTATGGTTCGGCTTAGAGGAAAATACAATAGTAATCCTAAACGAATCATACATCTTCAGAACTCAGAAATAGGTAATAAAAGCGGATCGCTGCTCTGTTACGTAACAAACTGATCACCATACACCGTTACGTTACAAACAGACACGATCATACTCTTACGTTAAAACACCCCTCATGGACGTTTTAACAT
>Ga0190310_1000398_pt1 | contig 14905 bp, 6 predicted proteins | sample 48700778_MG_FD_165059 | JGI IMG/M metagenome (GOLD analysis project Ga0190310, IMG submission 165059) | Hydrothermal vent sediment bacterial communities from Southern Trench, Guaymas Basin, Mexico - 4870-07-7-8_MG | ecosystem: Environmental > Aquatic > Marine > Hydrothermal vents > Sediment ... | reverse complement strand
ATTTACGCATCAAATAACCCTGTTTCAGATGTTTTTAGCATTGTAGGAAGGAATGTTATGAGGGATAGGAGAAGAAACATTTGCGCCATACGGGTAGTTCACATAGACAGAGCAAATGAAAGGCTGGTTACCGGTTCTGGATGCTATATTGCTAGAGGAAGTAGAGATCATGCTAAGTACATTAACTTATTTGCTTTTGATGATACTTACTCTAGAGTAGTGTACGGAGTTTATCATGGTTCAACGAATTTTACAGCTCCGGGCATGGCAGTGAATAATAGAGGAATAGGTAATTTTGAAAACTTTGCTTACTATAGAAGGTTGATACGGCGCAACTTAAGTTCTCCTCAAAGACCACCTTGTGCTCCAGATAGGACTAGACTTGCTAATTATATAATAGAACATTTAAATCTTGCACTTGAGATTATAAATAGAAATAGATCTTGTGCTACTGAAACAGAGAGATACGTGAAGCAGATTATAGAGACTACATCGAAGATAGCTAGTAGCGGCAGTGCTTCGGAGAACGTTAGTGCTTTAGCTAGGGAATATGCAGGCTTATGTGATATAGCATATGACGTTATATCGCTGGTTATGGATTTGCCTGGTAGAAAACTTGTTGATAAATTTATTGTGCCGAAGATAAATAAGCTAAGAGAGACTAATGTTCTTCCAAGCCTTGTAGACTTAGAAATGATATGGAGTGCTACGCCTGAAACTCTTAGCTATTATGGTCTTACTGCTGAGGTTCTTAGAGGAAAGATAATGAAGCTTAAAGAATTCTTAGTTGAAGTTAAAGAATTTCTGGAGAAAGAATATGTGCCCAAAATACCTATAACACCAGAACACATGTATGACTACGAACGTGACTATATAGACTTCGTACATAAATATAGCAGCCTTCACGCCGAACTAATTAAGGAGATAATTGAGAAACTTAGGAGGTTAGGAGGAATATTAGAATTACGGTAAGTTAGGATAAACATTGTTATCAATTCAAAATCCTTATTTTTTTCCACTATGGTCTACGTTAGAGTGATCATTATCTAAAGCTTATAATTCCAATGAGGAGATTTCTTAGCACTTACTTGCTTCTAATAAACGTATCTAACATTACTCGTAAAATGTTTTCCAATCTTGAAGCAATGTTGGTTTAGGCTCCCAGACTATGTAATGATTTCCATAAATGTGTAAGGATTTACCTATGAACATAAATTAACTGCGGGTAGTGCAAAGCCTATGTTTTTTATATTCTGTGGTTTAATAAAATCTTAGGATAGGGCCTTGACGAAGCTTAATAAGCTTTATGATGAATGGGTTTGGGTTCCTATTAGCCTAAGGACGCCGCCTGGTATTAGCCGTTTTCTTCATATAGGTTCTAGAAGTATTTTTGTTGATTTTCCTAATCATTATTACTTGCCATTCATAGAGAATGTCATTAGATTATTTAGGCAAAATCCACGGAAGGAGATAGTGGATACTGTTAAAAAAGATGCTAAGATGCACAATGAGAATATTGCCGAGGAAGGCATTGACTGGTTTAAAATAATTATACGTAAAAATCCCTCATGGTGTAAATCTGCATATACTATCATGTATAGAGTTAATTATGAGAAATTCCGTAAATTTGTAGATAACTTTGTTACGGGCTCTATTTGGAACGGAAGTTTAGCAAGAAGGTATGAATACATATACCGTTCGAAAAGTGCTTTATTTTCCGAGATTATTGCTATGACTGACGCGTTGACCATACTTAGTAAATTAAAGCGTAATGTTAAGCACAAAGTACTCAATGACATTACACAAGTACTTAAGCTCCTAATATATTATGATGCAAAATTAGATACAATATCATATATCTTGTTAAATAATATAGGTAAAATGCTTCCATCAAATACTTTTTTCTTAGGTCACAGAATTGCCGAGCGCGCATACTTCCTGGTGGAGGAGCTTAAGGCATTAACTAATAGATTGCAGACAATGATTGAAACACCTCCTTTAATCTTTAGGGAACTAAGAAAAATTCTTGAAGCTCTATCTTTCATTTATCTTAAGGCAACAATGTTGTATAAGGACATTTCTGTTTTAAACGAGTTTCTTAGCTTGTATGGTGAGCAAGTAGATGCACGTAACCTTATAGATACATACGATCTCATTGCATTAAATGGTTTAATTCTATGGGATAGTAAGAAATATTTTGATGAAGCACGCAAGGCAGCTTATATGAAGTCACTAGGCGATGTTATAGATAAATCCGTTCTTAAGGAGCTAAGTGATAGTATAAGTATGAGCAAAACAAAGATCTTAAAAGTCATAGAAGATAATATTTGCTGGCTTAATCTCTCGTTATTAGGGGCATTAAGGCCTAAAAAGTTAAGGATTAAAGGCTTAGAGAAATACGAGGTAAGCGACATTATGCTCCTTATTCCATCATTTATCTTGGCTAAAGGAATTTTAGAGGTAAATAATACTAAAAAAATTAAAGATACCACAGAAAAAATCTCTAGCATACTACGTGAGCTGTTTGAAAAGTATAAGTATGCATATCCTGCACCTTCAATAGCTTTTATGCTACAATTCGTAGAAAAGACCACGAAACCGAATGTTCGCCTCAGGGAATTATATAGCGACTATAGTTTCTTCGTACATCCTTACCCGAGCTCTATGCAGCTTTCTCCTTATATTTCAATTCTTGAGTATAGAATTCTACCTCATGAAATAGAGAGATTCTATGAAATTGTTTTTAAAATATTAGACGTGATAATAAAGGAGCTGATTAGTTCTATAAAGATGGTGAACAGCTTATTATTTACTAATGAACCCTATAGAAAAGCTGAAACACTTTTCCAAAAATATTAACATAGGAATCATTGATTGCGGAGATCCTGCACGTTCTTTTAACATAAACTAAATCTCTCTTAAATGATCAGCATTAGGCTTCATCTTTAGAAAGAATAGCAAACACTTAGTATAGATTGGAATTTTAACGCATACATGTAATTAAGCCGCAACTTACTTAATCCTTTCAAAAAGAGATATCATTGTTTTCGGGGCTCTTGTATGTATTGGTATTATCTTTTTAGGCTTTATTGTCTGTATTATTTCTTTAAACTCGTATGGGTAGTAATGTCCGCTAAGGTGTAACTGGATGGAGTTTATTCCTAATCTTCTTAACCAGTTTCTTAGTCTTGCCTCCATTATCCAGCCTTCTTCATCAAGGGGTTCACCGGTTAGGGTTATCTGTAATAGGCAAGTAGGGTTAATATGGCATGACCTAATCAACATTTTTGCCTCATTAACTGTAGTTAAACTGGTTAAGAAGGCAGCCTTCTTCATATTTAGAACATCTTCTCTTCTAATGACCCTAATATAATTTAAGGGGCCAGGAGCGCCTCCTCTTAATGGTAATAAGTAGAACCGTATATGCTCTTTTAATCCTAGGATTTTTAGTTGCTCATCTAATAATTCTCCGTACTTGGTATGAGTTAATACTAAATCGTAACCTCTTTCCTGAAGAATTTTTGAAACTAAGATAAATGATTCTGCATCAAGCATGTGTGTCGATAAGAAGAGGTAATTACGGTCATATTTACTTAAAATTCTTTTAAAGATTTGTTTAATGTCTTCTGGTGTTAACGGTGTTTGTCTTCTTAGAAAATTAGTTCCTTCAATAATTAATAGATCTACTTCGCCTTCAATGCTGCTATAACTCTTTAGAGTACTTATATCTAAGGGAGAATTTATTCTGAAGTCGCCAGTATAGAGGATAGTACCTTCAGAAGTTTCCACTAGAAAGGAGTATGATGGAAATGCGCTATGACTGACTTGGATTACTTTAATTCTCTTCGACTTAGTAACGTCTTTAAGGTCTGTGAAATCATAATCGCTAGGTAATAATAATTCCTTCCAACCCCAATACCAGAAATTAGCTAGCTTTTCAAGAATAGTTTTTGAAGGTACAAATACTTTAACATCGTACTCGAAAGGTATGGATAGTGATCCTAAATGGTCAACATGTAAATGGGAAATATAGATTTCAGAAACACCTTCATAAACCTTTCTTGGCGGAATAGCACCTACTTCTCTTAAGTCCTCCACAATTTCAGGCTGAATGAATCTACCATAAAACTTCTTAAATCTAGAAAAGCATACCCCTTGATCCAACATTATTCCTTCGTTATGGTCTCGAATAACTATGCAGTTGCCTCCAATAGTGTTAAATCCTCCCCACACTTCAATCTTAACACTCCTTCCCATATCAAAGACTATAGGTTTTTGCATATTCATCACTATAGTTCTAATCTTTTAGACCAGACATATTCTCTTCTAACGATAGCGGTTTCAGTCATAGTTAATTCAAGCTTTCTTACGGGATTTCTAATACAAAGCATAATAGGACTTTCAGTCCCCACGCCATAGATTAAGTATAGCCAGTACTTTTCGCCTAATTTCTTGGCGGTCTTGTATTCTCTTTCAGTAAACTTGATTTCAAGTCGCGGCTTTACAAACCCCTTGACTTCAATATATCTTTCCTCCTCATCACTGTAGCTGTAGACATCATAGTGTTCCTCTTCTCTCCTTCTTATATCAGCTCTACGACCGTTCATTTCCTCGTATTTCAATACTATGTTCATTAAATACTTGTTCTCAAAACCAAACCATACTCCTGACTCAGCTTTTTCCTTAGATTCAGGAAATAAGCCAGCTGGAACAAAATAACACAATGGCTTTATATCGTCAATTAACGTCCTACACTTGAAGTAGTTTGAACCTCCAACTACTAGCTTCTCATTTTCATACTTAGTAATTCTTTCAAGCATGTCATTGTAATGAGCCGTAGCAATTTCATAATTACGGCTTAGCCGTCCTTTTACAAAACTTATAGCTTGAGACCACTCAGTGTTAATAAGCTTGTCAAGACCATAATATTCATCTACCTCCAATGCTGAGGGCAGTAAGCTATGCAGTATTTTTACAAGATCCTTACCCCCAAGTACCTCAGCTCTTTTATTTTCAACATCCAGCTTAACTAGAATGGGTTCTTCATAAACTCGTTCACGATTTTGTAGGTTTTCATTCTTTACCCTTATTCGTGCTAATCCGAGAACACATAGAAGTTTTTTATTAGATGGGAGTACTAATATAAGAGGTTCTGACAATATATTACCTTTATTTCTAAGCGCCTTTAAGATCAGATCTGGTCTTTTCTTTAAGAAGAAACCTAGTTTTTTCTTAGAAATCTTTTTGTAAATCTCACCTAACTTTGTAGCTATGTAGCCGGCTTCCTCTATATTTCGTATTCCGAAGCTCTGCTTTAGAAATCTCTCTATTTCCTCTCGTGTTAAGGGTTTGGGATAAATGTTCTTCTCTCTAATCTTCCTTGCCAGATCTATTATAGCATGTATGAACTCCTCTACGTAATCACTTAACTCGTCTTCAAAGAGTTTCTCTATTATCTCCGATTCCGTTAATCTTACTTCCTTTCCCTTATGTCTAAATGAAAGAGGTATGAATCCGCTTAGATACCTTGAGTACTCAGCATATTCTTTTCCAAGTCTCTCCTTTACAATGTTTTCAAAAAGGCTATCGCCAATAGCTGACATGTAGACTTCATCACCCAATGTTAACTCCTGCTTCTCTATGGCCTCCTTTATACCGTAAAGCTTTCTAAACACATTATCAGCAACATCTTTTTCATACTTGTGAAGGTAGAATAAGTTAAAGACGTAACAGTTCCTCTCCTGGCCGTAGCGCCATATTCTTCCAATTCTTTGTTCAAGCCTTATGGGACTCCAAGTGACTTCATAGTTTATGAGGACATTAGCTGCCTGAAGGTTTAGTCCCTCTCCAAGCACATCGGTGGTGATAAGGATCTTCGCATAGGGACTTTTCCTAAACCACTTGGCTATCCTTTCATAGTCCTTTCTATTCTCGGAAGTTATCTTCCTAATCATTTCCTTTCCCTTCTCTCCATACTTATTTATGAGCCACTTTAGAAGCCTATTATACACATAATCGGCAGTATCCTTAAACTCGGTGAAAATTATCACTTTAGCCCTCTGCATATCGGAAAAGCGTTCTTCCTTCTTCTTGAATGTCTCTTCAATTATTTGTTTCACAGTCTCAAGTTTAGTGTCTAGGTACTCTCCTCTTACTATCTTCTGAGCGATTTCTACGGCCTCTTCAACAAGACCTACAAGCCTCCTTGGCAGCAACCTTCCGACAGCTTCAGCTACCTCATCAAATATCGTATCAGGTTCAACTTCCTCTTCTCTCTCCTCAAGCTCCGCCTCTGGATCAAGGATTCTCTCAAGTTTATTTTCATACTCAGGGATCTCTTCTTCAATTATCTCTTTAACTTCTTCAAGCCCTATGCCTTTTTTAAGCATGTCTAATGCTAATTTCCTCTTTAAGGTAATCCTACTGAACGTCTTTATTAATGACTGTGGACTGGATAGTCCTCTTTTCATTATGAGCTTTCTAAGAAGCCTTGTAATAGCCTTAACTTTAGCAGGGTCAAAGAATCCCATTAAAGCAAGTTCCTCATAATATCTAACAAGTTCTTTCTCTCCAACTTTTATCAGGTTTGAGAGCATCTTCTTTTCATAATCCTTAGGTTTAACTAAGACTGCAAGCATGTAACAATCCTTAAAGATTTGTCTTCCTTCGTATATCTCGTTAATATCTCCTTTTGTTCTCCTATGAAGTATTACATAGTGTGTAGTTCCATAGAATGAAGCATCAAGCCTGCGTGCTACCCTCCTAAAAGCCCTTGTAGAGCCAAGGGTAATTAACGAGGGATCTACTAATGCTAGCCTAGCGAGGTAATCATAGTCATAACCCTTATGTGGTGTTGCCGATAGTAAAACAACATTAGCATCTTTAAGTTTCATTATGAGATTTCCGATTTTCTCAAATCTTTGAGTAGGCTTTCCACTCACAAATCCTATCTTTTGTACTTCATCAACTATTATTAAATCCCAGTTTTCCCTTTCAATAAGCCTAAGGTACTCTTCTCTCTTTAACCTATCAAGAGAGCCTATGTAAACTCCTGATGGAAGTTTACTATACTTTTCAAGCTCTCTTAACTTCTCTCTTGTTATAATTACAGGTATTATTCCAAAGTTTCTTAACTCCTCTATCCATTGTGGAAGAAGAATACTTGGGACAATTATTAAGACCTGTGATATGTTATCATATATTCTTAACATTTCCATAATTCGTAACGCTATAATGGTTTTTCCGAGACCTATAACATCTGCTAACAGCACTCTTGTAGGGTTAAGGAAAATACATCTTGCCACAGTCTCTGTCTGGTGAAGGAGCGGATCTTTTTTGCCGGAGCTATCAAGTATGAAAAATGGGTTTTTAAGATAATGATCAGCTATGGTCGCTAAAAGGGAGAGTTTTCCATCTTCCACGATATCACCTATCAAGCATATACATTATCTTAAATGCCCTACCAATGCGTAGGACTTTCCAATGCCACATATGCTCATTATTATTCTTTAGCTCATGGTATCTGAATAGAGCAGTATTATAAAATGGTTCAATAATGCTTATGTTCAGGCTGTTTATGATTTCCCTAAGTCTCTCAACTTTTTCTAAACTCCTGAGAGTTGAGTAGGTTATCGAGAATATTAAGTGTCTCATAGCACTATATCTACCTGGAAATATTATAACAGGAACTCTCTCTGTTTTCTTTAACCTAGGTAGGTACCGTGCAGCATATTCTACGTTAGCTTCAAGGCTCTTAGCATAGTTTACGACAACGTCTACTCCTCTTACTGGAAACTTTATTAATTCCTCCTTTTCGGGCTTTTTCTTAGTTTTACTTTTCGAAGAACCTTCTATTTCTGATAGTGCTTCCAATATCTCCTTTTTAGGGAGTTCTTTGTAATAAACCAGGTATGGTCTATAATACCGTAGCAACTCACTCTGATAATAATATAGTGGCTTACTCCTTTTCTTAAAGTGAAATGTCGCTACTATTTTCTCATGAATTAGTTCCTCCTCGACCATGATTTCACACCTCATACTCAACATGTAATTCAATATCATCGGGTAGCTCATTTAGCTCTATATTTTCTTCGATTTCATCAACACTTAGTGGCTCATCAAAGTCTATCTGTAAGTTAGCCTTCTCTTCTCCCAAATTGCTAATGCTTACAGCTGTACTATGTATTAGTGAAGTCTTATCTAAAGGCAGATTCTTCACGGTGAATTCTACGGTAGCTTCCTTAACATTAGCTACCTTCCCTACCTTAATAGTTAAATTTACACCTGCAGGACATGTTATTAACTGTGGTAGTACTGCCAAGTCTCCTAATTCTTTGGATCTAACACTATAAATTGCTCTTAACTTGCCTTCTTCAAGCAGTTTCAACGCGTCTCTCTTCTTAAGCCATTCTTTCCTTATAATAGGCCCTGGAGGCTTTCTTATCCTTAATACTAAGTAGTAGGTTTCTCTTCCGAGCTCTTCTCCGTCCTCAGACCATACAACTACGGTAATCGGAAGCCTTGTTTCTGCGATCTTCTCAGATACTTTTATAGCTAATTCTTTCTTAACTGGTATTTCTGCTTCAAACTCCTTTTCCGACACTTCAACATAGGGAGATATTACTTCAACCTTGACTTTGCCCTTATATGCTTCAGAAGTAACCTTTAAAGTTGTTTTGAACTCTTCCCCTTTTCTTACTACATCTGGAAGCCTAAGCTCTATAAAGACTTTCAGTTCTTCTAGGAAAACTGCACTATCTCTTAAAGTCTCCTCCCAGTTATAGGTGCTTTTAAGCTCTTCAATACCTATTACTTCTCTAGTAGTCTTTAGGACCGCTATCCTCTTACCCTTCTCTGGCTTTACACTGGTTAGCCAAGGTTCAACTAAGTGTTCCCAGTATATGAGTCTAGCAGTTTCTCCTGTTCTCTGCAAGAGAGCCATTATTCTTCTAAGTTCTTTTACTGCATCTTCTCCTATATCCTTACCATTCAAGGCAATAATATTGCTTGCATCCTGCTTACTACGATAAATCTTCTTCCAGTATATTTTATTCCCTATCTTCACTCCATAGTCTAGTCCTCTAACAAGCTCGTAGACAGCATTCATTAATGCACTATATGGGATGACTGGTATGTTCTCTATGGTGTTATTAGTTAAGAAGAAGTTCCATATATCCGATATTGCCACGCCATCTTCCTTTTCTCTTATATTTACTTTAAGATAGTCTTGAATTAACTTCTCAAGTTCATTCCCTTTTAAGGATTCCTTTAGAAATCCTTTACTTTCTAGTACTACTTCAATACAATATTCAAGCGGTGCATCAGACCTTATAGTTAAGCCATCAAGCCCTATAATTTTTCCAGCTCTTCTAATGAAAACTCTATGATAGACTCTTGGAATGAGGAAGCTTACAAGGTCTTTAAAATCATTTTCATACTGCTTTTTCTTTGCTGTTAGAACAGCAAATAACTCTTTGCTCTTTTCAAGCTCTTCAACATATTCCTTCCTAAGAACCTCATCTGTAATTCTCTCACAAGCTACTAAATACTTAAGTGCATCTTTTAATCCATCCCAGTACGTTTTGAACTGCTTGAATTTAGGCTTAGCTAATAGATCTTCTCTAGAAATCTTCCTGCTAACATCGGGTCTTAACACAATTATGTTATTTCTCTCTAGTACCTTCTTTATTTCCTCATCATCCGCTTCCCTAGTAAAGATGACTATAGCGGGCCTGTTGACATTAAGCTCATCTGGTAACTTAGCTTCTTCACCATATTTGATGAATATTACTTGCGAATTCTTTAGAACCTTAATTTTATATGTAGGACCCCCTCTACCTCTTATTGCACCAAAGTATTTAGTAAGTTCATCATAGACTTGGTATGGAAGCACATCTCTTGCATATCGTTCTATCAATTGCCATAGGTCAGGTATCCTCCTGAAAAGCCACTTGCCTCCATGCATAGCTAAATAGGTTAGCTTACCGTGTAATGATCTGAGAATTTTTGATACATCCATCCAGTCACTACTCTTTACGGTCTCATAATCCATTATTGCAAAAGCAACATCATCAGTGGTTGGATAAACTTCTGCTCTAGAGAGAAGCCCGCCTCCCGCTAAGCTTCTCAACCATATGTAAGCAGTGACCATGAAACTTAGAACATGCAGTTCACCAGGTATATTTTCGACAATATTATCTCCAAGTTTTATTTCTTCCCCGGCTTCTCTTACCGGATGAACTATATCCTTTGACAGAATTTCCCTGAAAACTCTGTATTCAGAAAACGTTAAGGGGAATGACTCGCTGAGCACTCCCTCAAGTATTATTGGTATGTGGAATGGCATTATTAAGTATTGCTCGTAGCTAAGCCAGTCATATAATTGCCTCTTAATAGCGAGTATTGCCTCCGAAGCAAGCCTTATTGGATTTCTAGTAGCTTGGATATACTTTGACAGGTACATATGTAATAGGCGAAGTACCTTAATTGTTTCAGGGTGAAATGGATATGTTCTTTTAAGTTCCTCTTTAAGTTTCTCCCTTCCCCCTCTCCTATTGAGAATATGCCTTGCAACTTCTACAGCATTATCGTATATTGCATCGGCTAGCTTCTTACCGTACTCTTCTAGGACCGTCTCTTCCTCCTCAAAAATCCTCTTCCTCAACACGGAGGGAAGGTCTACTGTAGTTACTACTGGTATAGTATTACCGGATCCGACTCTGTCAAGAATTTTCTTTATAACTTCAGGCTTTATTACATCAACATGAGCTTCCTCGACAATGCCTCTCTCTACATCATACGGTACTGTTATGACTACAACACACTTCGTTACTTCCTCTGTAGTAAGTGCTTCGCTTAAGTTCATGAGAAAGGTGTTTATAATATCTCTTGAAAGTTCTTTTGTACGTGAATAATACCTAGCAATTTCATCTATTAAAATTACAGCTCCAGAGCCGTCAAATATTTCTCTTAAAACATCTTTTGGAGGAGCCGTACCTCTCCTATCATAGGAAGCTATAATGTGATATCTACCCAGCTGATGAGCTATATAGCCCCAAAGAGTTTTAACATATTTCTTATCCTCTGGTACTGGGGCGAAATCTCTTTCACTACAATCAACTATGACAATGTTGATACCTATATTCTTCAAAATGTTCCAATTCTTGAGTACAAATCTCGCTATCTCGCTATCTAGTGCTGAAATAATTGCTCTTGCCTTATCTGGACTATCAGTATTCCTTATAACATTAAGTAAATGGTATAGAACTGCAAGACTATGTGACTTCCCCCCACCGAAGAGCGATGGCAAAACCAGCAACTTATTATACATCCTATATTCTTTTCCACTTAATGTAAGCTTGGTCTTACCTAGAAGCCCCATTAGGGTCTTAATTATAAGTGTTTTCATAGTTGGAGTTACATGGGTTCTCTTGAAGAACTCTACCGGGTCAAGTAAAAACTTAGGGGCTGTACTTCTAGCAATCCGTGTTAAGTCAATTGCAGGCTCATATCTTCTCTCTACTATTTCACGCCTTACTTTAAGCCCCTTTACGGAGGGTATGTCTAAACCCACGTATAATTACCCCAATATATTATTGAGGATTTTTCTACATAAATTAGCCTCAGGATCTCCCTCAATTTTAGATAGTGCCTTAGCTATGTTAATTGCTTCTTCTGTGAGCGTTGGGTACTTTAACATGAGCTTACCATACATTTCCTTAAAGTAATCTGAGCCTCTGTTTACAGCATATTCTAGGAGGTGTAATACGTCTATACTTGTAGTTAGCGGCTTAGCCCCTCTTTCAGTTAGAACTTTAAGCTCTATAGTATCTAACGATCTAAGGCTAAGTACTTCTCTAATAGAGTTAATAGTTGCATCCCTTGGAGATAGAAAGATAAAGCCCTTAGGCTTAGCAACTTTAGCCCCCTTCCTCTTCTCTTCGCCAACAGGTTTAACTATCCTATTTCTTACTAGTATTTCATATAGTCTCTTCATCTGTCTCTTCTCAGTAGTACCGTATAATCCGTAGCCTAGCGTTATAAGGTCTTGACTGTCTAAGCTCCAGTCCCAACCCTTTAAACGGCCGAAAAGTCTTCTAATAGTGATATATGCTAAAGCCTCAGGAGACTTTACAGGGACCTCCTCACCTACTAATGTTTCTATAGCAACTCTATATGATTCACGAACAATATCTCTGCTTGAAAGCTCCCCAGCAAACCTCATTATCTTATCGTATGATGTGAATTCAGAAAGACAAGCAGTCATTACAGCAAGAAATAGATCAAGACCTTTTAACTTTACCTTTTTTTCAGCTATCTCTAAAGCCTCCTTAGCTCTCCACCTAGCTCTTTTCTTAGCCTCTTCTATGCTCACTATGTTATTTTTGTTCCGTTTTCTCCAAGAAACTACTATACTAGATTCTAGAGCAACTTTCCCTCTAGCAGTAACTCTCTGAGCAGACTCGGTAACAATCCCCCATGCTCTAGTAATTCTTAAACCAGCTTTCCTCCAGCCAGCCTCAATAAGCTCAATCCAAGCCTCAGGGCTAGAGTGAGCAAAATAGGTAACAATTAATCCACCATCTTTAACAATAGAAGTTATCTTCTTAAACGCTCTAGAGAGAAGCCATTGATAATAGTCTGTTGGACTTCTTATCTTAAAGTACTTAATTCTGCCCTCATTATAGCTAATCTCCTGAGGCGCAAAACTCTGCCACTGAGTACTATACATTAATGCATCAGCATGGAATCTAGGTGCTAGATTATCTTCGCTCAAAGCCCTCTTAAGCCAGACATAGTAGAAGTCGCTAAGCTCAGCATAAGGCACATCATCCCTATAGGGCGGATCAGTAACGATAACATTAAACTTCTCATCTTTAAGTTTACTAAGTACAGTAGCGTCATCAAGCAAAACCCTAACCCTACTAGAACTACCAGAAACAGCAGAAACAAGGTAGGATAAACCATCAATTAACGTGTTGAGATTTCTTAAGTATGTCCCAGTCCAACTAGCCCAAGGTGTCATATCATCCCAATTCCACATCATAGCTATGCCTCTCATTGAGAGAGAATGTCCCATTATTAGAGACTGATTCCATCCAGCTACAAGAGAACTATAATCTGCGTACTTACATAGTGCTATTGCTAGGTATGTTGTTACTGCTTCTGCGTACTTGAATGCTTCCTCCTTGCTCCATCCCTCCCTTAGCTCCTCCTCCTCAATCCTCTTGCTAGCCTCACGAATCAACTTAACAAGCTTGACTAGGGTCAGGAGCTGGCGTGGATTAAAGAGCTTAAACCACTTATCAAATCCATATGGATATACCCATATACTCCTTGATTCATAGCTTGGTATCGGTTCTGTTGGTATGTCTGGGCCTCCCCATATCTGCTTTATTTTCTCTAGTGCTTTCCATAGTTTCTCGTTGTCCTCCTTAGTACATGGCTCGAATTTTAGGTCTTTGTTCACTACCTTTACTTTGACTAGTAGTCTTGGTCTTGCTTTAGCATTCTTTAGCTCTTCTAGGCTTATCCTCCCCTCTAGATACTCTTCTAGCTTCCGATTCCAGTTGTTTATGGCGTGTTTTGGATAGAATTCTAATCTCTTTTTGATGAGTTCGTTTCTTACCTCGCTCTTGGATCTGTAAACTCTACCTGTCTTAGGGTCTATGTAGGTTATTCTACTACCGCATAGTAGGCAATAGGCTAGTTCAGGTCTACCCCTAACGTTAGGTGTTGGTGCTCCTTCAGTTTTACCTTCAATAACCTCTATGATAACTTTTCCGCTTACAGCTTTAGGTTTCATGTATGCGTATTTCTTACCTTTAACTCTAGCGAGCCACCAGTTACCAACTAGCGGGGTATACCTGTTGCATAGAGTGTTCGGGCATTTAACCTCCCATGTTCCAATGTAAACTGCTACATCTTCTCCATACAATTCATTAATGTCTAGATCTTCTCTAAGCTTTCCGGTAATCCATATACCCCATTTAGCGACATCGTATATTATACCTGGTATCTCATAAGTGCCTTCATCAACTATATTCTTCGCCCTAGTAAGCTCCTTAGTTATACCCTCTAATCTTAACTTCTTAATCTCCCTACCTGTTACACGGATTTTTAAATCCGTATACTTCTTTGGATACTCTAAAATGGCTTTTAAAAATATATAGGCTGTTGGCAGAAATTCTACAGCAACAACTTCGCCTATGCCAAGTCTAATAGCCTCTAATGGTATGGACCCGAAACCAGCGAATGGATCTAGAAGCCTTATTTTCTTAAACTCTTTCCAGACTTCTTTAATCTTTTTCCTAACATCTATGGGTAATATTAAATGATCTAACGAGGGATTCTTGACGTGTGGTGTTTTTTCAAAACAGAATAACGGGGGTTTTCCTTTCCTTTCGGGTTTGCATAGATATCCTTCGTCTCTGAATCTTATAGAGGGATAAATCCACTTGATAAACATTCTGGGATTAAATTCCTCAGGAAACAATGCACCTGCTATTACTGCCCTAGCGCCTGCTAGTGGCTTCCTGGTCCACCAGAATACCATTTCCCAGTATGGGGGTCTTCCTCCTCCGCCTTTTTCCTTGACTGAGGCGTTGTTAATAATTTCTATAGGGAAGTTAGGTGATTCTATGAGTGTTAACTTACTCATTAGATTAAACCTCTAAAGGTGAGTTTATAATTTTCACTATATTTTTATTTCTTGAGGTTTAATAATGTTAGTTGGAAATTGTTTGAGGTGTGCATGGGATGGTTAGGTTTTGGGTTTTTACTGTTTCTGAGGAGAATTGGTTTATTATTAAGGAAAATTGTGTTCATGGTGTTCCTGAGGGTTCTAAGGCTGTAGACCTTGTTGGGCCCGGTGATGTTGCTATTTTCTATGTTAAAAAGAGGGATG
>Ga0190310_1000392_pt1 | contig 15028 bp, 9 predicted proteins | sample 48700778_MG_FD_165059 | JGI IMG/M metagenome (GOLD analysis project Ga0190310, IMG submission 165059) | Hydrothermal vent sediment bacterial communities from Southern Trench, Guaymas Basin, Mexico - 4870-07-7-8_MG | ecosystem: Environmental > Aquatic > Marine > Hydrothermal vents > Sediment ... | reverse complement strand
ATAATAACGTGCTAATAGACGGTGCTCTTGAAGTAGTTACTCCAGCTGAACAAGGAGGTACAATTAACCGTCCTCCAGTAAATTGGCCGATTTAATTTTCGCGCGTATACAAGTAGGATACCCATAGTGTTAACAGAAAATTTTTCCATAATGCTTATATCATGTTGAATTGCACTCTTCTCAAGGGAAAGATCATGAAAAACAGGAAAGCTTTTTTGTACTTAATGATTCTGTTTCTAAGCATTATACCGGTCGCTGTTTTCATCCCGAAAATTCATGGGCGTAGCATAACAGTTGACGGAAATCCAAACGACTGGCTTGCGGATACTTCTCTGCAAGATGTAAATACTGGAAAATATTACAGTGATGTAGGCGAGTATGTTTGGAAAGACGCAGAAAACGACGATATTGGCGACGGTGATTATACATACCCATTAAATAGCACTTACTTTGGCACAGCTAACAACACGGCCGACTTACTTGAATTTAGAATAACTTATGATTCAGAGAACGTATATTTCCTAATCAAGCTGGTTAATGTCTCAAATGCCTTCGGAAAACCTGAGGGATTCAGTGTTCCCATAGTAACTATTCACATTGATCAAGATAGAGTAGATGCTTCTGGACAGGAGTGGACTGCACAGTATATGGACGCGAAATTCAATTCTTCATGCTGGTGGGAATACGCCATTGTAGTCAAAGGCGGAGGCTCATACGTTCTAGATAAGAACTTTAACAATCTTGGGAGTATAACGGTCAAAGGAAGCGAAGAATACAATGTCATTGAAGTCTCGGTTCCCCAAAGTAAGATAGGTTCTCCAATGGGTGAAACTTGGCGATTCATGGTGTACGTTGGTCTTGAAGAATATGAAAATTTCCGGGAAATAGATGAAGTAGCGAGTGAGTGGCATGGCGGAGGCGGTGCTCCCGCAGGCACTAACGATTGGGTTGAATGTGATGCATATGATGCTGCCTTCTACACAAATAGTTCAATTCAATCTCTAGACTGGAGTGACTATAATGCAACTGCTGGGACTCCTACATTATTATGTAATGTCCAGGGAGAGGGGTATGCTGATATAGACTTCAGTCAGTTACCGCTTAAAAATCCACATGCATCATTTGAGGCTTCTCCAGTAATAGCGAAAGTTGGAGAAACAATAAGTTTTAATGCATCTGCATCAGAAGATCCAGACGGCTACATAGTCAACTATGAATGGGATTTTGGAGACGGAACCATAACTTCTGATACCGACCCCTACATAACTCATAGCTATTCTGAACCTGGAATCTACAAGGTGACATTAACAGTGACGGATAATGATAATCTCAACGGTAGTATATCGCATCTTATTGTAGTAATTGAAACAGTCCTATTGGACTCGACTGGCGACTTTGCGCTGAGACCCTATCAAGACATTGAAGAGTTCTATGCATCCTCCAACGGGACTCATTTGATTCTTAATGTAACTGTCGACCAAAAAATACCTGAAGGCGGATGGAATTACCTGAACATTTATGTTGCTATACACACCACACCGGGAGGTAATGCTTGGTTCCCAGATTATATAGATGCCAAATATCCAGAAGGATACGAATACGCTTGGGATTATTGTCTAGCTATTTATAACTTAACTGATATCTCTCTATTAAACGCAACCTATGCTAAAATCCAATTCTACAATGGCAGCTTATCAGAAGATAACCGTACAGTATCCGTGACTCTACCGCTTGCTGATATCGGAAATCCTGAAAATGTAACTCTTGGTGTAGTGACTAGCGAAGATAATGGAAGATGTAAGGATACTTTAGGGATAGGAACAGTTGGAATGGCCGATTGGGGCCAGTGGGTTGAAGTTTCAGCTGCCATAACAAATCTTCCAACAACCGCGGGATCATCGACGGTTTCTTCAGATATAAAGCCTAAAGGAGTTGGGCTTGGAAAGGCATTTTATGATTTCACAGAAGCCGCATACGGATTGAACTCTACGCATTTAATGGTAGTAGGCGTATTTGATGATGTGACAGGGCTGGATAATTCTTGGGTGTGGCCTGCTAACTGGCGGATGTCCATAGCGATTGATATAGACCATGCTGAAGGAAGCGGACAGCCCTACATTGCTTTTATGGGCGGTGATATAAGAATTGACCCCGACTTTAATGCAACCTATTGGGAATACTGCGTGCTTGTCGATTCTCCCTCAGAGGCCGACATACATCTTTATAATAGTACATGGTTCGATTTCGGAGCTAACGGGACAAAGGCCTACTTCATAGAGGAAGGCAAAGCCGTAGCAGTAGCTATACCAAAATCAAGTCTACCCGGATTAACCGAACCCACACTAACTATTGTTTCTGGAGAGGATGCAGGAAGCACACTTTATGATCTGATAGGTACATACTCCTACAGCTATACCGAAAGTCCTCAAGGCGCATACCTTATTGCTCCACCAGTCGCGGGGCACGACGTTGCTGTTGTTGCAGTTACGCCACTAAAAACAATCGTGAGAATAGGCTATCCGTGTCAAATAAATGTTACAGTAACAAATGAAGGAGAGTTTACTGAAACATTCACTGTAACCCTCTATGCAAACACAACAACTTTAGGAAATCTAACCGTAAGTAACCTAGCAAGTGGAAGTTCTGTAACGTTGACTTTTACTTGGAATACTACTGGCTGGTCTAAGGGCAACTACACAATATCTGCTTACGCCTGGCCTGTTCTAGGCGAAACAGACACCGCCGACAACACATTCACCGACGGTACCATCTGGGTTAGATGGCCCTATGATGTTACTGGTGACGGCTACTGCGGAATAGACGACATAGTAAATGTAGCGGAGCACTTCGGAACCATGCCGGGAGACCCCAACTGGAACCCAATCTACGACATAAACGGCGACAACTACGTAGGAATAGACGACATAGTCATGGTAGCCGAACACTTCGGAGAAACAGACCCATAACTATCTCAAAACTTTCCCATTTTTTGGTCAGAAACATCAATGTTTGTTTGTAGAAGATTTATACATAAAACTTTTATATACACGTTAAGATAATTACATTGCCAGTTTAATTGTGGGAGAAGGGAAAATATGAAAAAGTTAATGAGTTGTCTTCTTGCTCTACTTTTGGTTGCATCAACCTTCATGGGCGTCTTCACCGTTAACGTTCAAGCACATTCCATCGTGGTGGATGGAGATCCAACCGATTGGCTTGCTGACTCTTCGGGACAATCAGAAAATACTGGCATGTACTATTCCACCGGCGAGTATGTCTGGGTTGACGCTATGGGCGATGATATCGGAGATGGAGACTATCAGTATCCAACTGATCCATTCTTCCTGCCCGGAATGGTCGACATTCGAGAGTTTCGTGTAACCTACGACGATTCAAGAATATACTTCCTAATCAAATTAGGCAATATTACAAATGCCTGGAATGCACCTGAAGGATTTTGCGGCATACTAGCAACTATTCACATTGATCAAGATAGGATTCCAGCTTCGGGGCAGGAGTGGGCCGCCCAAAGCATGGATTCAAAGTTTGATTCATCATGCTGGTGGGAATATGTTATAGTTCTACATGGCTTTGGATCATGGATAATGGATTCAGGGTGGAACACTGTTGGATGGACTGGAAATGGAATGCAAGTGGCTGGAAGCGTCGATAATAATTGCATAGAAGTAGCGGTTGACTATTCAGTTATAGGCAGCTTTGTTGGCCAGACATGGCGCTTTATGGTTGAGGTAGGCTTTGAGGAATATGCCAACTTTAGAGAAGTCCAGGAGATGGTTGGCGGATGGGCTCCCGGCGGCGGCGTTCCTACTGGAGATAACGATTGGGTGGAATCTGACGCGTTTGATGCATGCTTTTACGAATCTACCGCTGGTCAAGTGGCTGACTGGAGCGACTATGACCAATCGGCAGGTACTCCAACAATTTTCTGTAATACGGGAGAGGGATATGCGGATATATCCTCTACTGACATTCCATTCATAAGGGAAGTTAGCCGTCCGATCCAGCTAACAACCGACTCGCATTACGACCGTGATCAAAGCTTCTTTATAAGTAGTGACGGAACCTATTGGCTATTCTTCACTAGAGGGAGAGGGGATCCCTCAGCACCTGGATATAATCCGGACTCAGATTTCTACGACATATATTATCTGAAGTCAACTGATGAAGGTGCATCATGGATAGAGTACTCGATGCCGGACTTCGTCAATGATCCATATGGCCAAAGGGAAGTGGCTGCTTTTGAGGATAGCGGCGGAAAAATATGGGTTTTCTTCACTGACGCTTTCTACGGAGACCCCTATGGAACTCCAACTCATGGCATTTACTACACCACAACCACCGACGGAGGCTCTACATGGAGCAGTGTACAGCAAGTCCCCGGAATAACTGGCGTTCATATTGACGCATTAGAAGCTTTCGGAAAAATATGGGTATTCTATGAAGATGGTGCAATAATTTATTGTGTAAGCTTTGACGGAACAAGCTGGTCTGCTCCAACTCAAATAAGCGAAAGCGGGAAGCATGGTGGTATACCGAAGGCAATGCTTGATAATTATGGAGTTTTAAATGTTGTCTGGTGCGGCTGGACTGAAGGTGGAATATACCGTTCAACTTCAACTGACGGAGTAAGCTGGTCCACTCCGCAACTAATTCTAACAAGCAGCTACATCGCATGCGATCCAGTACTCGTCCAAGATTCTGATGGAACTTACTGGCTTTTCTGGGCTCCATGGGATTCAGCAACTGACAGCCAGTGGCTCGAAGTTGTCTATTCGCCTGATGGAGTAACATGGTCAAGTAGCATTCATGTTACAAGCGGCGGATACGATGGCAACTACTGGTGGGACATGTGGCCAGAAGCATATATTACGTCCGACGGTGACATGTTGCTTTTCTACACGTCTGAAGTAGCCAGTGGAAGCTATGTTAAGGGCGATGGAAACATATGGATGTATAAAATTGACTGGGATCTTAAGAATCCACACTATGAATTCATCCAGAACGCAATAAATGCCGCGAATCCAGGCGACACAATAATCGTGCATGAAGGGACATATGCTGAGCAGATAATCATTGATAAAGAGCTGACGATTGAAGGCCAAGGCGATACAACAATCATAAAACCATCTGCTGCCGATAGCTTCACGCTTTTCAGCAGAAAAGCTGGTGGTTCTGACAATACCGCTGCTATAGTTGTGGTCAATGCGAATGCAACGATAAAGAATCTAAAGATAGATGGCTCAGAAATCGGTTCTGTACCAAGCGGAGCCACAATGTTCGTTGGCATATTGTATCGTGGTGTCAACGGAACAATTGATTCTGTTACAATAGATGGCATTAATATAACCAACGGCAATGCCATATATCTTTCCTCTATGGGCAATAATGTCAATGTGGAAGTAAAGGGATGTACAATACTGAATTTCTACAAAAATGGAATTACAGCCAATTACGAAGGACTTACAGTCAATATACATGATAACAATATTATTGGCTCAGGACCTAGGGCTGATGTGGCTCAAAATGGCATCCAAGTTGGCTTCGGAGCAACAGGTTCTGTGATGAAAAATACTGTATCAAATATAGCTTACACAGGCGAAGATTATGAAGCAGTTGGGATTCTATTCGTCGACTCGAATGGAACCGCTATAGATAACACGGTAACCAACTGTCAGGCTGGTATCGTTGCCCAGGCAGGCTGGTATCCACCTGTAACATGCAATGTGATCATTGAGAACAACACGATAGATGCAACGGATCTTACAGGTCTTTCCTATATTGTGGGCACAGGCGCTGTAACATGGGATGATGATGCTGCCATTAACGTTACCATAAAGAACAACGATCTAACTGGAGCCGGCTATGGTGAGGGAGTTTCAATCGGATCTGAATGGGCGACTGGCACAGTCAACGCTATCATTGAAGGAAATGACATCTCAAATTGGGGGGATGGCGTCTGGATAGGTCCTACAAGCAACGAAATCAAAATCAATTTCAATAATATCGAAGGAAATGTTGAGTACGGTGTTTACAATGGCATCACTGTTACGGTTGATGCCCGTTTCAACTGGTGGGGTGATGCAAGCGGGCCAAGCGGCATGGGACTTGGTGCCGGAGATGCGATAAGCGAGAATGTTACTTACAGTCCGTGGCTTGGCTATCCATACGGAACAATTCCGATGACTTATCATGTTGATCCGACTGGAAAGATTCAAGATGCAATAAACGCTGCTAGTCCAGGCGATACAATTAAAGTGCATGAAGGCACCTATACGGAGCAATTGATCATCAACAAGAGCCTAACCCTAATCGGAGATCCTATGCCAAAAATTGTGGCTCCTGACACAAGAGCTACATTCACAATTCCCGAATCATCGGCAACATTCGACCCAATAATCTTCGCTTACGGATCATTGACTGGAACTGAAACAATTAGTGTAGCTATTGAGGGCTTTGAGATCGATGGAGGAAACAAAGCTGCCAGCGGCTACCGTTTTGTTGGAATACTCTATCGCAACGTGAAGCCAGGAGTTATCTCCAATAATGTGCTTCATAGCCTATATCCGCCATCCGGAAAGGGAAGCGGACCTGAAACAGTAGGCATCCTTATCTACGGCGATTCTGAAGTAGAAATCTATCAAAATGAGATCAGAGACTTTAGCCGTGTCGGAATAGGCGCCTCAGGAGACGCCGGACCAAACATCGATCCAGTAGTGATAATCCGAGAAAATACTGTTTTCGGAAACGGACTGGAACCAGAAACTGACTGGTGGGCCGAAAACGGCATACAAGTTGGATATGGAGCAACAGGATACATCGTTGACAACAGAGTTTTCAACTGCACCGTGAATAATCCAAACTGGGCGGCAAGCGGAATACTAATTGTCGACACAGACGGAGTAACCGTTAACAGCAACTACATTGAAGGCTGCGACGTCGGCATAGGTGCTGTAGACTTTCCAAGCGCCTACGGTCATCCATGGGACTATCACATTCTATCTAACATTCTCATAACTGGCAATACGCTAATAGAAAATTCATGGCAAATAGACATATCCAATGACGCCAGAAACATCACAATAACCTACAACGACATAATCAATGCCACTGCAAACGGAATCGACATATGGAGCTACTTCGGCGACGTATACCCAACAAATGTGAAAATACACTACAACAATATAGAAGGCAGCGGCGGCTATGGCATATGGGCCTCAGAGGAACTAGCGAGTCAACCCGTTGACGCACGCTTCAACTGGTGGGGTGATCCAACAGGTCCATACCACAACACAACATGGACCTATAAAGGTGAGCCTTACGGTCCACATTATGGCTTGGGCGACCGCGTAAGCGACTACGTGTTATATGATCATTGGCTAGTGGAACCCTTTGTTCCTCCACCAATTCATGATCTTGCAGTCTTAGACATTACCCCTTCAGCAACCAGAATAATTGAAGGAGAAACAGTTCAAATCAATGTCACAGTTAAGAATGAAGGAAATGTCTTCGAGAATGCTACGGTGACTCTATTCTATGACAGCAACATTATTGATACAGCTACAGTAATTGAGTTGGCTCCAGGAGCAACTGAGCAGCTTACATTCTACTGGTCAACAGCAGGGCTTTCATATGGAGTTTATACTCTAAACGCCTCTATAAGCACCGTGCCGGGAGAGACATACACTGTAGACAACGCTAAATCTATCGATGTCAAAGTTGGACCTTTGGCAACCCTGAAAGTTGAGCCGTCTCTCTACACGGCCAAAAGGCTGAATGAAACCTTCGCGGTCAATGTAACTATTTCTAACCTCTGGGAAGGCTGGGAAATAGTTGGAATCCAATTTAGGCTAAGCTACAATAACACTCTTCTAGAAGTTGTCAATGTTACTGCAGGTCCATTCATGGAGCAATTTGGAGATTACTTCTTCATGTACTACGTTGAGGAGCCAACCGATGGATGGCCTGCGCACACCTTGGTGGGCATTTTGCTGCTGCCGCCATGGACAAACTTCCCGTCTGGAGACGGCGTACTCGCAACAATAACTTTCCGAGTAATCTATCAACATAAAGCCTTAGACCTAGAAACTGCCCCGTCACTTACGTGTGATCTTGCACTCTTCGACGTAAAGGACATATTCCTAGTTGATAAGGATAAGCAAATAATCCGCTGCAACCTACAGGATGGAGTGTATGAGGTTCGTCCAAATCACAAGTGCGACGTTAACTGGGACTATTACGTGGGCATAGACGATATAACTTATGCCGCGGAACACTTCGGGGCAGATCCAATCATATGGCCAGACAGATGGGATCCAGAGTGCGACATTAACGGCGACAACTACATAGGTATAGACGATATAGTCCTCATTGCATCAAACTTCGGATTGACAATCGACCCCTAAACTAGTCTACTAAAATCCCCCTCTTTTTCTGTTTATTTCTAAAATAATAGACGTCACATACCATTTATTAATTCGGCCTAGGTTAATTATTTAGTAGAGAAGGAGAGAGTTGAAAGGGAAATTTGTATTGTTTATTGTAATTGCCACTTTACTTTCTTTCATGAGTGCTAAATATGCATATTGTGTAATAGATCCCGTTCTTATCGAATTTTTATATTATGAACCTTGCTCGACTTGTCCGGGGGCTAGGAAGTATTATGAAGTGTACCTTCATAATAGCAGAGTTGTTACAGAAATTCAAGCAGATTATGGAGATAAAGTTGTTGTGAATTGGATTCCTTTCTTTTCAGATGAAGGGTTGGAAAAAGTGAAGCAATACAATCTTTCTCTTGGAGACTGGAATAGCATTGTAGTTAATCAAGAAACAGTTTTGCTTGGAGGCGACAAGCTTGTTAATGAAACCTACCTTAGACAAATTATCGACTTTTACTTAGAGCAATATGTTCACGACGTTGCTGTTCTAAGTGTAGATGTTAGTTCCTATAATGTGGTCATAGGAGACATAGTGAAAGTTTCTGTAACTGTGAAGAATGAAGGAGACTTTAGTGAAACCTTTAATTTGACCATTTATGTTGATTCTAGCCCAATAAATCAAACTTTAGTGGAGAATTTAGAGCCTGACGAGGAAAGACTTGTAGTTTTCTGTTGGAACACGAGTTTTTTCACCGAAGGAAACTACACATTAACGGCTGAGGCGGTATCGCTTCCAGAAGAAAATGACATTGCGGATAACCTATGCTATAGTGGAACCATAGAAGTTAGAAGCCCCGCCAAGCCCCCTTCTTTTAGGCATGACATAAAAATAAGTTATGTTAATTTACCCAAAAAAGTCGTATATTTAAACGAAGAAATAAACCTAACAGTGCGGATCGAAAATGTAGGGTCTGAAACGGAATTCTTTTCAGTTAAAGTCTTCCTTAACGAATCCTTACTCCTAGAAAGTAGCAATTCAATTTTAGAACCCAACAGAACTCTTGAGGTTAGTTTTACACTAAATTTCTCAAGTATAGCCGCAGGAAAATATGTTTTGAAAGTTTTAGCTGGACCTGTAGAGAATGAGATGGATACGAAAAATAATGTGTATACTTCGAAGATTGAAGTTAAGGTCAAGAATATTCCAGCGGCTTCTGCTGATGATGCTTTAACAGATGCTTCTGCTGTAGGATTGTTGGTTACAGCCTTTATTCTTGGTTTCTTTGAAACCTTTTCTCCATGTCTTATTATAATGTTGTCCTTTATCGCAAGCTACACGTTCAGCAGTGGAGTTGAATTTAAGGAGGGATTTGCCAGAATCATGATTTTCGGAGCTGGATTCGTATCTGCAACCGCGATAATCGGCTTGGCATTTGGCTTAATCCTATTTTCAGTCCCAACTCTGCATAGTTATTTAATGTTGGCTGTCTGCGCTTTTGCCATTATTTTTGGATTACACTTGTTAGGTCTATTGAAATTGCCCTCCTTGATCCAAACCAAGCCTCTAATAAGGAAGATTGCAAGAAGATATGTTTCTGCATATATTGGAATTTTCCTTTTAGGGTTCATCTTTTATTTTCTAGATCCATGTATCGCGCCAATCTTTGCATCCATGGCATCCATCCTCTTTTCTGAAGTCTTTCTGCTGGGTATGCTGATTTTCTGTATAGGCGCAATGATCCCCTTTATTGGAATTGGATTATTTACAAGTTCAATTTCCAAAATAACCCGAAAAGTCTATAGATATCGTCATATATTTAGGGGGATTAGCGGCTTAATTTTGTTGGGATATGCGCTCTATCTTATTTTCATTTTTGTCCCTTACTTGGTATAAGCTTAAATTATAGAACGTGGCAAGTATTAATGTGAAGTGGAGCCAGTTCAATGTCGCAGGTTCAGAAAGAGAAAGATGAAAAAGAACCTCTTTCTGTTAGGGTTGCCTTTTCCATTATTAAAACGGTCAGTTCTCTTCTTGATAGAATATTTCGCTTGCGATTCTCGCTTGCCGTTCTTATAACTGGATTTCTAATTTCAGTTCCGGTGCTGGCTGCTTGGTCACTTTTTGTTGTTGCAAATTATTTGCCGCATCCGTGGAGAGCCATAATGATATGGTCTGTTTACATAATAATAGTTATCTTCGTAGCTGCGGCTGATTATGTTGTATCTAAGCGAGGCGGCTAGTTACATAAATGTTTGATAAGTCTTCTTTTCTGTAAAACTAATGGTAAAGCTAAGATTGCCAGAGAAGTTAGGAAAAGTAGGGAATGCTCGGGTATTATTATTTCGATTCTATCTTCACTCAGCTCATGCAAGTAGAGTATATAGAGAAGAGAGAAGTTTCCAGTTTCGTTGACATGAACATTAACTTTTAGCGGTGTTTTTCCATTTACTGTTACATTTAAAAGTGACTTTTGAATAACACCAGGAATTTTGATGAGACAAAAACCTCCACTTTCTGGCTCTCCCCTAACTTTTAGCGTGATTCTTTCGCTACTGGTGTAATTGAATTCTGTAATTGTTGAGTTTGAAATTACGTCAATTATGCTTCCGTCAGGTAGTTTAAATGGGTGATATAATCCCATTAGCGGGCGTGTATCATTTTGTCCCTCCGCAGTGTAGGGAGTATCTCCAATTCCGTCATAGTTGTTATCTTCTCCTTCGTATCTGTCCCAGTAATTTCCAAGTCCCAGATAATTCCAAGATACATTTTTCTCCTCTTCTCCCTCAAATACTATGTCCTCATTATTTCCGATGAAGTTATTGCAGTAAATGATTGCTCCGACTATTCGACGTGAAAGAATTAAGCCTGTTCGTATTTTCTGCTCTGTGATATTATTTCCCACAATTATTGTCTCATTTGAATTTCGGATGGAAATTCCATACCAGTCGTTATCTCTAATATCATTGTATCTAACTATGATGTTACGTGAAGAATTTATGCCTACTCCTCCCTCTACGAATATAAAGGGTTTTTCGCTCTTGTGTATCTTGTTCCATTCAATTATGCAGTGGTGTGACTTGATGAGTTGTATGGCATGGCTCATTCTTCTAGTTGATATAAAAGTGTTGTTGGCTATGTAGCAGTTGCTTGCCGATGTTAAAAGTATGTTAAAGTAGTCTATTTCAGTAAAGAAACTTCCAGTTATCGTTAAGTTATTACAGTTTACTCCATATATGGCTACTCCACCAGTATATGTAGCGTATTGACTAAAATTGACAAATTTATTATCGATTATTTGACAGTTTTCAACTCCATTAAGATAGATTGCTGTTTCTCCATCTCTTAACCAGAAGCCTGAAAATGTCACATTGTTGCTGAGTATTTTGACCAAAACGCCTCCATTTCCCTGAATTATTGTCGTTTCCCTGCTTTCTCCAATAATTCTCAATGTTTTATTGATGACTAGCCGTTCAGAATAAATACCGCTCCTAACATAGATGGTTTGTCCGTCATTAGCATTATTTATCGCTTCCTGAATACTGCCATAATCGTCCGGTACAATTATGTCCCAGTTATCATTAATTCCAGAAACCGTCTTTCCCATCAAATTTAGTGAAAAAATGCTAAATGCAACCATCATTACTGCAAGAAAAAGACATGCCGTTACGCGCATAATTTTCCCTCCCAAATTCAAGTTTTAGTCTTGTAATATCTACGTTTCACTCTACGCAAATAACGTTTTTTTCTCCACTGTCCAAATTTTGCTACCAAATAAACAATTATTAAAACTAACGCCGAAAAGACAACAGCTACGATAAATGTTATAATTACAGGATCATTCCACCATGGGACTTGTTCTTGTTCATTCTCTTGATGCTGTTGAATGCTCCAAGCCGGATAGCGTGCATCTGGGATCAACGAATAGGATCCGACCTCACTGATGTTAAGTGAATTGCTTAATGATGATGGAAATTCAATAATAAAATCTTTAGTTTCGTTTGGAAGAATTTTTAGAAAGAATTGCGATGCCCCTGTGACCATTACTGATCCATTCTCATAATAAAAAATTGCGTATACTATAACGAAAGTCGCATTAACTGGAGCCAGGTTTCTTATAGATCCCACTAGTATGTTCCCTTGTAAATTATAGCCCGTTATTTTCAGGCCAAATGGCGGGATATCCTCTTTCTCTATTTCCGTATAATTTTTAATGTCAATGTCATAGCGACTAACTTTTCTCGCAATGGTTTCATTTTCGAGTACATATGAGAATGGGCTGATTCCTTGAGACAGTAACGGTCTCCATTTAAGCGAAATTGGGCCTTCATCGGTAAATATTATGTTCCCTTTGCTATCATAAAAGGTGTAATTAAGTACAATATCAGTGTAATTTTTGGTGCTGTTATTTTCAATTTCTCCGCAAACGTAGTAAAATCCCCCATTTGTAAGAAATCCGTGGCTTTTTATTTTGAAGTCGCCAATTGACTTGGAGAGATGAATTCCCCCTGCAGCTGGCTGTAATAGAATAGAGAACGCGATCATTAATAAATAAGCTATTATGATTATTCTTTTAAGCATATATTTCTCTCCTGATTCAACTAGGCTTCGCTTGCTTTGTAAAAGCTAAATTGTCTTTATTAATATTATTCTGTCCCATGTGCCGTTTCTCTGAAAGTATTCAGCGATGAATTTTTCAACTTCAAACGAGGTTACTTCTCTTCCAACGAGTAGACAGCTTAACTCCCTCTTTGGTCTACTTCTAAACTTCGGCATAATCGCCTTTTTAGGCATATTAAACTTTCTTCTAACCTTAATCCTGAAGCGTTCTAGACCATGCTGAGGGCAGATCATCTCAATAAGCAGAGCATGCATGCCCTCTTCCCCCGTGAACTATATCCACAAACAAGCTAAAAAAGTTGTCGTAGTTCGCTACTTTTATATTATATTGCAAAGTACAAAGTTAATGGATTTGAGAATGCCAGAAAAAACGGATTATCCGTTCAGCAAAACAATGCTAGTAATCAACACCTCAATTGGTATTCTATCCCTAATATTTTCCATCTACATGTTCTCCGGAATACCGGAGGGAAACTACCTATTATCAGTTTATCTTATTTCTACCCTTGTAATGGCCGTTTTCTCTTTTCTACTAAAGCTTTTCGCCGCCAAGAAAATGCTAAAGATGACCACTGTAGCTCCTATAGTTCAAGAGTCTAGAAGAGGCCTAATAGATAGAGATTTCATAATACTCCTCATCTTATCGGCACTTACTCTGCTCTTACCACTCATAATCCAAGTTTCTCTAGGCATCACGGCGGCACTCCTATTCTTAGCGGTATATGTTACCGGCTTTATGATATCTGACCCATTCCTTTATCTTTATTGCAGAAAAAGAGTGAAAGACTAAAGGATGGCAAACTGTTGTTATTTCTTGCTTATTAGGTGGCATGCTACTTTGTGTCCTTTTTCCACTTCTACTAGTTCCGGCTCCTCCTTCCTACAAATATCCATTGCATATGGACATCTAGGATGAAATCTACATCCAGGAGGAGGATTTATTGGGTTCGGTACCTCTCCTTTAATGACAATTTCCCCTCTTTTAATAGTTGGATCAGGCACAGGAACAGCGTTGATTAATGCTTGAGTATACGGGTGACGCGGATTTTTCACCAAATTTTCTGTAGGACCAACTTCAACTATTTTACCTAGATACATCACTCCTATTCTGTCGCATATATAAGCAGCCAATGCTATATCATGCGTTATATATAGGAATCCACAATGTAATTTTTCAACCATATGTAGTATCAATTTAGTGACTTCCGCCCTTATTGATGCATCTAACATTGAAACGGGCTCATCCGCGACTATAAATTCTGGTCTTAGAATAAATGCTCTTGCGATGGCGACTCTTTGCCTCTGCCCTCCACTTAATTCGTGCGGGAATCTGAAGAGAAACTCTTCAGGTGGAACAAGTCCCATTTCCTCCAACATTTCCTTCGCTCTTTCTTCAGCTTCTTCTTCGCTTTCTACTAGGTTTTGAAGGTGAAGCGGCTCGGTCACAATGTCGTAGATACTCATTCTTGGATTAAGTGACTCGTATGGATCTTGAAAGATTATTTGCATTTTTCTCCTTAACTTTGATAAGTCCTCTTCGTGTAGCTCCACAAGATCGATATTCTTGAAATATATATGTCCAGTTGTAGGTCTCTCAAGCAGCAGCGTGCATCGTCCAGTCGTGGTTTTTCCGCATCCGCTTTCCCCCACAAGTCCGAAGATTTCTCCATGACCTATTTCGAAGCTTACCCCATCAACCGCTCGGACATATAGGGTTCGCCTTGCCAATAATGATTGGACGAAACCTAACTTGATTGGGAAATATTTCCTGAGATTTATGACTCTTATTAATGGAGTTTTCATTTCTCTCACCTTTTGCTTATTAGGTGGCATGCTACTTTGTGTCCCTTTTCCACCTCTACTAGTTCCGGCTCCTCCTTCCTACAAATATCCATTGCATATGGGCATCTAGGATGAAATCTACATCCAGGAGGAGGATTTATTGGGTTCGGTACCTCTCCTTTAATGACAATTTCCCCTCTTTTAATAGTTGGATCAGGCACAGGAACAGCGT
>Ga0190310_1000391_pt1 | contig 15093 bp, 12 predicted proteins | sample 48700778_MG_FD_165059 | JGI IMG/M metagenome (GOLD analysis project Ga0190310, IMG submission 165059) | Hydrothermal vent sediment bacterial communities from Southern Trench, Guaymas Basin, Mexico - 4870-07-7-8_MG | ecosystem: Environmental > Aquatic > Marine > Hydrothermal vents > Sediment ... | reverse complement strand
GCGTATGTAAATGTATAATTTAACATATCTATCATATCATTTGGCGAGTTTATCGTGAATTCATTTCCATTAATCTCTATCGTCTCTCCATATTTTATGGGTTTGAGTCTAGGAATGTGTTTGCTGTAATGAAGTTCTAGTATTTTATACGCCAAAATCTTATTGGCTAAGACATATGCCATCATTCTCGTTAAATTCTCAAAGGATAGAATCCTCTCGACTCGTGCTTTCTCTAACTCGGCCTCTTTACATAGGGGTATTTCTTTAATTCTCTTAACTTTGCGAAGCTCTAAGCATAGTTCTGTTAGTTGCTTCTTGGATATAGATGACAAGATCTCGTATGCTTGTTCAGGCGTTAATCTATCTGCTTTACTCAGCTCCTCCTCTAAGATCTCTTTAACGTATTCACATAGTTTTCTTGAATGAGATGGGCATTTGAGTGTTAAGAGTTCCCCACTGAGCAGTCCATGCAGGTATCCCATCCTTTCGGCTTTTTTGTAAAGACGAATAAAGTACTCCTTATCGTTTAGTAGCCTAGTTTTAACTGCGTCCTTTATGTAATCGTGGAGATTCTCGATGTAGCTTCTTAGCTGGGATACAAATACCTTGTAGAACGCTACAGGGGGTAGGGTGTACTCCGCAAGCCACTTGCCTACGTACTCAAATAATTTCTTTATACTCTCGTCTTTAAGAGGGCTACTAATACTAGTAATAATGTACTCTTCAAAGAGCACCCTTAGGCCTAGCGGCTTAAGGGTTCTTATCCAGTCCTCAGGCGAACGCTTAGGTTCTAGACATTTTTTGATGTCAACTATTTCTGAGAGGTCTTCCTTATCCATGCCCTTGAAAAGTATAAGCGAGTCCCTATTGGCTGTGGCGAAGAGGGGAGTTTTATCTAAACCGTATTCAAGAAGAGCTAGCGTAGCATAACATGCTGCCTGTGCTATAGGCGCTGGACCTAAGGGACTCAGGAATTCCTCCCTTAGAAGTCCTTCAGCCTTTCTTTTGGTCTCTATTATGAGCACAGGCCTACCAGCTTTATCGACTACAACTATGTCAGGCACCTTACCTTTCAATCCAATACTCTCTGGAGATTCAGCTATTAGTCTACGCCCATTCACTGAGTACTTATTAAGATACTCATCTAGCCTACGCCAAAGCTCAACTGTAAACTTTATTTCTTTCTCGTCAGGCATGAAATCACCCGCTCATAGCCTTCCTGACGTATATCTTGCCATCGCTGAACACCCACTCTATCTCGTCTCCCTCTTTAACCTCAAGAAACTTCCTAGCCTCCTCAGGCACGGTTGTCCTGTTATACCTACCTATCCTTGTTCTACTTAAAACAACTTCCTTAGGCATTCTATCTATACACCTCACTATAGTCATAGCTAAAGACAAATATTATGGTAACGTTAAATAGAATAGGTGGGCTAAGATGGCGTACTGGATCTACGTCACGAATGAGGAGAACCGGAGCTAATAAAACTAAGAGTGTTTGGGGCGTTACAGAAAGACGGAAAAACACACTTATGAACGCTAAGCCTGGGGACCTTTTAATCTTCTACATCGCTCCTAAGCGTATTGGCGGCGTATTTAGGGTTGTCTCGAAGCCGTATATCGACAGGGAGCCTATATTCTTCCCCGTTAAGTCTAGAGACGAAGTCTTCGAGTACAGAGTGAGAATAGAACCCGCACTACTGCCAAAGGAGTCCATTGACTTTACGCCTTTAATAGAGAAATTGTCCTTCATAAAGAATAAGGAGAGATAATCAGCACACCTAAGGAGAGCCATGTTTAAGATTAGTAGAGAAGACTACGAAATAATCGAGGAAGAGATAAGAAGACCCCTATAAAAGTTGAAGATCTTTCAGCATCCTCGTAAGGTAGTGAAAACCTCTTAAGAGAACTAGGATATCTATTGACTACCATTCGTATATTCACTCACGATTCCACCAGTACATGCTTTACTTAGAGCTAATATTCTTAAGCATAGCTCAGAGTGATTGAACTGCTATATGTAGTAATTTCGGGAAATTCATATTAGCTAATTCACATGGTAATATACGTGATAACTGTATTCAGGCTTGAGTGTCTAGCTAAAGAGGATATATCCCTGCCTAGGGACAGCTATACTGGTTACTTGATAAGGGATCTTATCTACAAATTACTCTGGGAGTACTCTCCCGACTACTTTGAAAAAATCCATGGAGATTCAGCTACACCTAAACCATTTTCAATAACACCTCCCAGAGGGGCCATAAGCGGAAGAGTGGGAATCCTAAGGACTAAGATCCCTAAAGGATGTCTCTTTTCACTTGAAGTAAGAGCTCTTAATGACGAGTTCGCTGGAATCCTAGGGAAATCCCTTATGGGTAGAAAGGGGCTCTACATAGACTCCAGACCTATAGAGGTTATCTTACTAAATGTACATACAGTGAAGCTAGAGGATTTAACGAGAATATCGACAGGTAAGGTTACCATAGAGTTTAGAACACCAACTTCCTTCAGAGTTAGAGCTATGCCCACACCTAGGTTCAAACCATCTAGACCTAGAGTTCAGATACTACCTGATCCTAGGAACATTCTACATAATCTGCGAAATCTATGGAATTCCTTCCTCGAACCGAAACTAGGAGAGGAGTACTTAGAGTGGCTAACATCAATGGGGGTAGTAGCGTCTGGAATAAGGGGAAAAACTGTTAGATTATGGGAGTACGAAGGGGGAAAGAGGAAAAAGTTCGATATAGGATTTGTGGGTACATTAAGATTAAACTTCGCAGAAGATGTATATGATGAGAAGATGGTGGCGTGGACCCTCTGCCTCCTAAACCTCGCGAGGTATAGTAATGTGGGGAGGAATAGGACAGCAGGCTTTGGAGTAGTCAGTATTAAGAGGGGGTTAAGAGAACTGGTCTAAGCAACACTGGAACTCTATATCCTAAATCGTTAACCACATACTCTACTCTCCCTCTATCCGCTTTAAGAAGTTTGGACCCCTCACCTATGGCTGAAAATACATACTTTCTACCAGCTCCAAAGGATACCTCAAACTCCTCCCAATATATCTCTAATCCTTCTACTTCCTCCTTTTTTAGTGGTAGGTATCTGGAGGCTAGAGTTCCTTTACTAGATATCTTAGCTCCAAATTCCTCTAAGAGGCTCTCTCGTACTACTCTAAATCTACCGTATCCTCTAGTTCTCTTAGCCCCTATACCCAACTCTCCTAGGAGCTTAAGTCCTGAAAGTAAAACACCTTTTAGCACCTCTGGTGCATGAAGCACTATACCCCACTTCTCTTTTTGTACTAATAGCGCATTGTATCCAAAGGGTGTTGGATCAAAGCCTGGAATCCTAGGTATCCTCATCATTTCTTGTATGGCTAATAGTTCTGAAGCATCAATAGCATCACTCTCATCTAGGGATACGTATGACCTAACTCCTATGTTCGGAATATAGAGCTTCGAATCTCTTATCATTAAGAGAGATGATGTAAAAGTGTTCTCAGCAACGTCCCTAGCTACGGTAGGACTATACAACATTACAATAGATGATACTAGACCCCTAAATAGTGTATCACTAGGTATCCTCCAATTTTGAGTTGCCTCCACTCTAAAGAGAATAGGAGAAGAGAACTCTAACTCCACTAGAATTTCAATAGTGTTCATACTCTTCCATCTCTCCTCTAGCTCTTATAGATATTCAGTTGCTATATTGAATTCCTCTTTATCTCGGCTTCATCTCCTCTTCTAACTTCTTTTTAGCTCTTTCTATGGCATCCTTAACCTCTTTCCACTTTTCTAGTATTTCCTTAGGAGTTTTGGGTATCTCCGGTATCTCTATTTCTCTCCCAACCCCCTCATAGTAGGGTCTTCCCCTCAGTCTAACAGAGATATTCGATATCTCTATTCTCCCATATCCCCTAGTCCCCCTCCTTCCAACATAGTAGTCCTCAAGAAGGGCTAGACCTACGAAGAAGGGCCTAATATCATCTACCTGTAGCCTTCCAATGTCAAATTTAGCAGCAAATTCAAAGATACCAGATACCATCTGTACATTCCTAGGTATGGGTTCCATTCTCCAGCCTGTGTATTCCCTAGGAATTTTCACTCTTTCGGGCTCCCTCGGTATAGTGACCTCTGTTTTAAGGTAAATAGTAGCCACAGTCTGTCCCTGCTCATTTCTCACTTCTACTCTATCTCCCCTGGGCGTTACTTGATACCTAGTACCTTTAGGTTCGGCATCATCGAACCAAGCTACCACATCCCTTCTGGATAGCAATTTACAAACTGGACACTTTAATTTTTCTGCATCACTCTCACATTCATGAATAGGTGCGACTATCTGCTTAGCTCTCACTATTCTAGGCGCATTTGCAGGGAGATCGTAATATTTCTCTAACAGATTCCTCATTACTCCAACCCAAGAGGTAGCTGGGATGTAGGGTATGTTCACTCCTGTAGGATGAGGTTTAAATGCTATGTTTATATCAGCTCTCAAGTACGGTGGTGTTGCTCTAGATCCAGGTGAACAACCCCTCGCTGATATCTCTCCCTTAACTATTAATATTCCAAACATATTTTCACCTTTCATTTAAAGATTTAAGAAAATATAAGCTTTTTTTATCTCTCTTTACTGAGTGAGCCTCCCCCGACTTGAGTTGGGGCTTTCAACATTTAGAGATGGTTTTGCGCCCTCTCATCTGCTGGTTCAGGAGGCTCACATCTACCTCATCTCACAGAGCTCATTACCCTATAGGCCATATCTATTGTTACATCTAACTGATTATTGTAGATCATAAAAGATTTCGCTTTAGTATGGTCCTTGTGTTGTGGTTAGTTCTTATCATGCGAGTGGGTTTATATACTCTTGTGCAGTTTCATGGTGGCTCGCATGATATCATCACAGGGCTTAAATAACTAGTCAAATGAGATTAAAAAGAGGAAAGCCCAAGAACGGAATCCCTCAAAAGGGATTAGAAACTCTCGCTTGAGACTGAAGCTCCATAGATCTTTCCATGGTTTGAATATGAATCCCTCAAAAGGGATTAGAAACCTTCGAGCCATGCCTTTCCAAGTGCGTCTATGTAGACGATGAGGAATCCCTCAAAAGGGATTAGAAACTGATAATATCACGAATCCTCATCAACACTATCGTAACCTCCTTGATATGAATCCCTCAAAAGGGATTAGAAACTTCCACTAGGAGCCGAAACTGAGCCAGTCTCAGTAGATCCCGGGAATCCCTCAAAAGGGATTAGAAACTGTAAAAGATGACATTTAGTGATCTTTTGTTAGCGTTAGGAAAGGAATCCCTCAAAAGGGATTAGAAACTTAATGCTGCTATGAATGCAGCAAAGAATGCCTGTGATACTCTGAATCCCTCAAAAGGGATTAGAAACGCATGTTCACTAGCTGTCCTCTCTGGTAGGGGCTCAGGTCTAGAATCCCTCAAAAGGGATTAGAAACTTTCTGTTATTCCTAAACCACCTTATTAATGCCTCATTTTGGTGAATCCCTCAAAAGGGATTAGAAACTATTTTGAATAAAAGTAGGCAATCATAGTATTTGTAGGTAAGTGAATCTCTCAAAAGGAATTAAAAACTACGTAGACCTGTAAAAAGATAAACGAAATCTATAAGTAAGCTTTTTAATCTCTTTTTCCCGAGTAGTATCTGAAGAAGTTCATTAGCGCTCTCATGAGCTTTCTCAATTTCTCAGCTTCACTCTTATTATACTCCTGCACAAGCTGAGCTAGAGTATTAGAGAGAGGAGGTACATTTTTGACGAGAATTTCACTTCTGAGTAGTACTTTATCTACTTCATCCTCCCAACTCTTTTTAATAAGCTCTCCTAGATCTCTGAGAGGAGTAGCGGCTTCTTCTTTTTCTACTAGGAGCTTAGCACATTCTTCTACAAGTTCTGCAGCCTTTTTAAAGTCCTTATTTTTGAGTGCTATGCAGAAATCCTCTATAGCGTCTGTCATTCTTCCCCCTCGGGTAGTATACCATGTGTATATAAGACCTTTAATATCAATAGTATTTCAACTAGTTCATTTAGTGGTTTTTCAAATAGAGCATTTCTAAGAGCACTTCGTCCATCTAGGGTAAAGAATATTAGATCCTCAGTTAGAATACTCTCTACAATAGGAGCTAACCTACATAGTAATTCCGATAGCAATAGTACTTTATCCACTGGATCTACGATATCTTCGTACTTACCATATTGCTCAAGCGTGGGAAGAAACTCTATTGCTATTTTCAATAGAGATTTCACAGGAATTCCAGTCAATCGTGCCAGATTTTCAACCCAGTTGCATGCTTCTTTGTACTTTTTCTCGGTTATAAGCACTCCCCCCTCATACTCTACAAATACATAGGGTTCTCCTGCCTCGACCCTTAACTTACCAGCTTTAGTGAGAAGTTTTCTAAAAGTGAAACCTGGACTTCCAGCTTTAACGAGGACGGATGAGAGACCTATCTTTAAACATTCAAGGGCGAACTTAAGAGCTCCATCCCTAGAGTTCGTTTGTAGTATTAATGAAGTTGAGTCTAATTTTAAGAGTGAATATACATCCTTCAAGATTTCCTTAGCCCTATTCTCCAGCAGTATGGGTAGTAGAGAGCAGACCGTAGCAAGTCTATGTAGTTTATACACTTCAGCTTTTAAGAACCTCTCCAGTAATAGCCCAGCATCAACAATAATCCATATTTTGTAATCTTTATTAAAGGGTTCTACTCTGAAGTCCACTGGTACTATTCCATACTTAACTATCGACCTGTAATCGGAGGGATTAAGTAATCTCATGATTAATAAATCTTTAAACTCACTTGGCATACCCAGTATTGCTGTGATCCCTAAATTCCTGTATACAAGTCCACGTTCGTATACCCCATCTACTAGTAGTACGATAGAGTTATCTCCTATGTAGCGGTAAGACATCGATATGTGCTTACAGTCGAGACAGACTATTTTATCGCCCTCTAAAGCTTCTTCTCCCTCTGGTATTGATCGCATACAGAAGTGGCATCTTTTCCTACCGAGCCTTAAAGGTCTTGGTCTAGGACGTAGGATATCCTCCTCTACAACTTCGCCCTCTAGGTCTATAATCTTTAGAGAGATAGTAGCGTGGAGATCCTCAGATAGTCTGGCCAAGTTTTCTTTAAGTAATTGTGTAAGTGATTGTGGTATGAGCATCACTACGTGAAGTGGTGTTTCAGAAAGTATGTGGACATCAGGAATGAAACCTTTAGCTCTTAGGCACTTTGCAATGGATCCGAGCAGTCCTAGGTATGCATAGAGTTGGAGTCCACTAAGGTATTCAACCCTATCAGCTCTAGCGAACTTTGCTCTCTCCCCTACATCCGTTTCAACTAGCACTACTAGTGGATCTTCTCCCCTTATCCAACAAGATACTATAGCGGATACAATTAAAGAGTGAATGTATAGACTTACATCTTTGACATAGAGATCTGCTCTGAGAGGTAGAGTGGTCTCTTTGAGTATAGAGACACACCTTATTAGTGTAGTTTCATCGAACTTTAGTCCATCCTTAAACTTTAGCCCATCTCTAAGTACTTTTAGTAAATCCCCACCGTGTAGTGTCTTTACCTCCTCAAACGATAGCCCATCGATAGAAACTGGAGCTCTCTCCCTCTTCTCCCTCTTACGAGTTAAACGGGCATCAGTCTTATCGGCTTTATCAATTAAGCTAAGATACTCCTCCTTCTCTATACGATCAGGAGTATGCGAGTATTTCACGTAATGTCGTATTACATAGGGAAAACCCAGTTCTTTAAGCAGCTCGGCTCCAGCTCCCGCGTGCCAGTACTCAGGGTATTTAGTACGATATTTCTCGGCCTCATTTTCATAGTAGTTGTATATTTTCCCTATATCATGTAACAGAGACGCAAGAACAATAGGTATATCAGGAGACGATAATGTATGGAATCCCATCATGCTATGGATATGTAAATATATAAAAATTTTTGTAAATAGTTGAAATAAAAAAGACTCTATCTAATAGATTTTGTATACATTATAAGCTAGCAATAAATGGGGACTATAGGAGAGAGCAGTTATTCATCGCTATGGATCTTAACCTACTAAGCTTCACGCCCTAACGAAACTGTTTCATTTTTCATAGACATTAATAGGCGTTTGTGAATTTCAAGTGCCTAAATACTTATACGAGACACTACTCATGAGGATTTCGGATAAGCAGGACCGATGGGACATTAAGGGGGATGAGAGTGAATACACCCATGTTCGCTGAGGGAGGAAGATCTCCGTAGGGGGCATGAGAAAAGCGAGGAGTAGTGAATAACTATGTAGAACTACGAATAACTACCCCGAAATCTAAGGTGATAGAAGAGTGCCATGCGAGTGCATTTATATATCCTCACTCAATCTAATATAGGCTCGCATGATACCTTCATAAAAGAGAAGAATATAAGCCTTCGTACTCAAAAAGAGCACTAATGATATACGGAATCCCTCTTAAGGGATTAGAAACCAGACTTAATTGAAATGCGAGTCTATTTGCCGTATCACTAGAGGAATCCCTCTTAAGGGATTAGAAACTAGGGATGTTCCGGGTCCAAAGGCTCATTTCTCTATTAGCCTTGGAATCCCTCTTAAGGGATTAGAAACAAATCTCTTGAATGAGTTTCCTAGCTTCTTCCATCATCTCATCCCGAATCCCTCTTAAGGGATTAGAAACTCTCTTCAACTCTCCCTCCCTTTCCGAACACTCCAGTGATCCTGAATCCCTCTTAAGGGATTAGAAACCTGCCCACCAACCGAACTTGATGTTGTCAGTCCCGCTAGAGAATCCCTCTTAAGGGATTAGAAACTATCGTGACCAGTCTGGGGAGTAGTATTCCCATTAGACCTAGAATCCCTCTTAAGGGATTAGAAACTCTTCTCGATGTAGAGCACTTCTCTGATCTTTGCTTTACCCATAAGAATCCCTCTTAAGGGATTAGAAACAGCTCTTCAACATGCATTGTATCTGTAGCACGGTTACATGCTGAGAATCCCTCTTAAGGGATTAGAAACATTGAACAAGTTTTATCTTCTTGAGACCTCTTGCTCTACAAAGAATCCCTCTTAAGGGATTAGAAACGTGGAAGTATTCCCGTGATTAAATCGAAGGTATCGCCTAGGAATCCCTCTTAAGGGATTAGAAACTCTTTTTCTTCTTTTTCTTAAAGAACAGTAGGATGAAGTCTGTAGGAATCCCTCTTAAGGGATTAGAAACTTAGATGTGCAAGTACGCTTAGTGCCTGATCCCATTCGTCAAGAAATCCCTCTAAAGGGGTTAGAAACACTTCGACGGATTGAAGTTCATCAGGTACTAGGTTGCGACCTCCCAACGAATCCCTCTTAAGGGATTAGAAACGAAGATATGAGCCGTACGCTTTTAAGTAACAGACTGCTTGGGAATCCCTCTTAAGGGATTAGAAATAGGAGTGAATGTGAATGTCAATTTGAGGTATTCATCAGTACTATATGAGTCCCTCTTAAGGGATCGGAAACCACTACATACTATCTCAAGCGATACTTTCCATCTAACTTACTAACCTAATTTACGCATAAAGCAGGCTTACCATACAAACAGTCAAATGACAATGGTCTAAGGAATGCTAACTATAAGATTCTTCAGATATTTTCAAATCTAATACAAATCAGCAGATACATAAACTCTCGATCCCCTAATTCTCATTACTAATCCTTTAAACATGGCATGAACTTCATCCTATGATCTGTAGATCTACTTATCTTTAAACTGTAGAAGTGTAAAAAGAGACACCCACCTAACAACTAAGGGGATAATCCTTTCAGTATAGATCCCTGACGGAGCTTACGAGAACTAGGGCAAAAAGTCCATAAAGCACACTTAGATGACTACATCCATATATACGGCATCAGGGTAGTGAAAATGTATAAATACCTTAAAGCACTCATATATAACGTGGGATCAGCCGAGCAGGCTGATCTCATATTTACTCCGGAAGCGATCAAATCAATCTATCTCCGCGGTTCCAAGGAGGGAAACCTCCGCGGAACCAACGAGATAGATTGATTTGATCAATTCCGAAGTAAATATGAGATCGGCTTAGAGGCTGATCCCACACTTCTTCTCCTTCTTCACAGATCAGTTCATTTACTCTTCTCTCTATAAGCTCCTGAAGTCCTATCTTAGGACTTTTGGTCTGGTGACTGAGGGGGGCTCTGTATTTTAATGTGGACCTAACCCTGAGGGTTGAGATGAAGGTTGGGATAGGAATGACCTATGTGGGCTTTGACACCCTGAGATTTTTGGAGTGTTTATTCATCATAATCCCCCTCGGTTCTCATTCAATTCTCACATACAATCACCTTAAAAATTATGGGTTTTACAAAGTTTAAATACGGTAATGGCAAAATGTAAAGTGGATGTCTTATGAGTTATGTACGTCCAGAGGACTTATTCGAGCAAATTGAGCCCTGGAGTGCTGAAACCTGGAAGAAGTTCATTGAGAACCATGTAGTGCCATTAAGTAAACTATCGAAGACCTATGCCAAGTACTTCGAAGGAGATACCTCCTCTCAAGTGGCAAGCTATGTCGCTGAAGCTTCGGATAAGGTATTAAGTGTAGCTGAAAGCATGCTTGGTTATATTAAGAAGGAGTATGCAGTACCTGAGGATCCTATAGAAGTGGGACGGTTACTAATGGAGCATGCTGTAAATACCTTTCTGGGGGTTGGTGAGGGAGGGAAGCATTCATTCTTCATATTCTCGCTTAGAAAGCTTCCTAGAGAATACGCCTATAAGCTATACCCAAAGCTCGAAAAGGAGCCAGAGATTAGAGAAAAAGTATTCAAGCTTCTTGGAATAAACGAGCTATGGAAACCATATATCACTTCACCACTAGCCGAAAGACTCACATTAATGGGATATCCGGATTATCCTATGTACTGCCGAGTAGAGAAGCATGGCTATACTGTTTCTCTCAGAGTTCTACCTAGTAAAGAGAGTACTCTTGGAGGTACTATTAGCAGGCTTATAGAATCCCTAATGGCAATATTGGCTAGGCCGGGTATGCTCTCAGCGTATGAATTAAGCATAGATGTTTTGACTGAGTACGATAGAGCAGTTTCTGGAATAGTATCATTACCTCGAGAGACGGGAGAATATTTGAAAGTTAAGTATGCAGATAGTTACATCAAGTTAAAAGAAAACTCTCTAGTAGGCGAATGGAACTTCTGCGGTATAGTAGAAGGGCTTGGAGTGAAGGTTGTAAGTTCTGTAACGCCGGAGAGCTACACTATCTCTCGTGAAAGCAATCTTTTAACAGAGTTTAGGAAGTGGTCGTCTCTATTAGTGCTAGGTAAGGCGGAATTGTTATTCGCTATACTCGGAAGGTTCGTTCTTCTACTGCCATTAGTTAGGGTGATTTCGTTATGAGTAGCAGACAGAAAACAGTATACGAGTTCTTGGAGTGGAGCGAAGAAGTGCAAGCTGCTATAATCAAGCTTTGTCAAGAACAAAAAATTCATGAAATTAGGATTATCAAAAAAGAAAAAGTACTAACTGTAGAAGACGTCCAAAAGGGAAAGGTTATAGCTGAGGTCAGTAGAGAGCCTTGGATACCTTATATGCCTTACATGCCTTCAACTGAAGTCAGCAAAGCGCGCCGGATACTCAGTATGCCTTATATGCCTTCAGAACGCTTCAAAGTAGAAAAACAATCACCACTTGAGCCATTAGAGCACATCCCTTTTCTAAGAATACCGAAAGCTATAATCACGTGGATTAACATACCTATTATCCCACAGGTAAAGATACTTTTCTATCCCGAGTTTACAATAACGCCTCCCGCTCTAGAACTGGTGGATATCCCAATAATTCCATATGAAGTGCTAGTACAACTAAAGCTAGAAACTGCTAGACTACTTGAAACTCTCGAATACATACCTTTATTTCAAAAAATAGAAGTAGCGACTGTACGACCTCTAGAAATAAGTGTACCATTAGTCAATTCCGTAAAGGTAAGTGCGAAGAAAGAGGCTTATACAAAGCTTGCAGAATTCAAAGCTCTCAAGTCTAGTGAGGTAGGGATCCTCTATGAGCTTTTCGATAGAGATGAGGCTAAAGCTCTGCTTGGAGTAGCTTCAAGTTATGTTGGTGAGCCTATTTTTATAATAATAAGAGTGGCTAAGGAACTAGAGGAGCTCGCTAAGAAGAATATATGGTACCTTTTATGGATAATTTGTCGTGAGATTTATCGCGAAGCTCGAGGAAGTTATCCTGAAGCAGTTAGCCTATATGATATGGATATATCCAGGGCTAAATTCTGGCTTCGAATGTTCGGCAGAATCTCTGGAAGAGTTCTTATAATGAGCGAAGACCAACTAATGTCTAATGAATTAAAAGATGACTTCCAGAGGTTATTAAAGGAGAGAGTGCTCGAGGCTTACTCTCAAGACTTAGGCTTTGTCATAATTCTAGCTAAGAATGTCGATAAAGTAGAACAGATGATTAAGGAGTTAGCCGAACCTTATATTCCGAAGATCCTCAAGATTCGCGTACCGGACTTTGAGTATGCTCAGAGAGCTATAGTTAAAATTCTAAATGCAATATTCGATGTAGAAGCTCCTAAAATAGGCTTGAAGGAACCGTTAGTTGAGCAATATGTTGCACATATTGATAGGCAGTACAGAGACATGCTCGATAACTTACTGAGCGACATGAGGCTACTACAGTACGTAAAGCGTGATGTGAGTGAGAAGGAGAGCGAGGATCATTTGGGGCTAAAGGCTTATACGATAAAATACCTCGCAGAATACGAGAATGTGAGCTTGGAGAAAATACAAGTTACACATGAGCTTAGTGAAGGTCTTATTCCCGATATCTTTGCCAAACTGCCTGATGGTAGACGTATAGTTATTGAGGTAGAGACTCTCTTCGGTACTGGACCTGCTCCAATACTCGAAATTATAAACACTTGCAGAAATTACTATGAGAGGAAAGTAATCGATGAACTCTGGATCGTAGTTCGTAACTGGACTGCAGCTATTCACTTGGGCCAACTTATATTCACCTATCTGAAGTGGGATAAGCTCTTTAAGGAAAGGAACATGTGCTTGAAGATTCTCGTTCCGAGCTGCTCTAAAATAAGGCTAATTCCAATACTGGAAATAGCAAGCCGTTTAGGATTATTCAAGTAGAAATCCTATCAGCACTACTGGCTTCTTTTCATCCTATCTAATAGTTTTTTAATCTGCTTGTACACAACTTCTTCTCCTAGTTCCTCGCATGCTTTCCATAGTTGCCTGAATAGTTCTCTCCTGACTTTAATCTTCCCTTTAAATTCCTTGTATGCCTCCTCCTTCAGATGTCCTAGGAGTATTTCTCCATTCTTTATCCTCATAAGCCAACTTTCACCTAAGAACGGCCCTACACTAGCATCCACTTCACTAACCAAGTCTATTATAAAGCTTGTCAGTATTCCCAAATGCATTTCAGTGCTCACTTCAGGCCTATATCCTAGTAGCTTGAGTAGTAGAATCCCTCCAGTAAAGAATCCACTTCCAATTATAGCAAATCCAGGACTATCATGAACAGGCTCTGCCAATCCCCTGTTATCGAAGAGGTATAGAGATGCTTTCCCATTAGGATCTATACTTCCCAAGACCATTTGAAAGCTAGGTTCAATTCCCATTTCCTTTAGTGATCTGAATCTCGAAATTAGTCTGGATTCTATCTCGCTAACTGCTTCTTCGAACTCTTCAAAACTAGGAGTCTTCCTTTTCCATTCTTTCTCAGCATACACTTGTAGTACTTTTTCGCAAATCCTAAAGCCCTGCTTTATCATGGAAGTATCGCCAGCACCACCAGCTATGGCTAAAGGAACTTGTTTCTTCTTCAGGAATATAGGATATATTTTCCTGGCCTCATAAGTTAAGTAGCCAACGGATACTCTGGAATCAGAAGCCATTACAATAGCCTCACTATCGCCTATAAACCACTTCAAAGCAATGACCAAAGTCATAGTATCTCCAATAAATGGTTACAAAGCTCCTATTAAAATAAGTCCCACTTCACCAGCACCTGTTCCTTTTCTATAAGGCTAAATGACCTGCACTTCCTGACTCTCGACAATTTTACTGGCAGTCTAGTTATGAACCTAGCTACTTCCATGTATGCTCTCTCTGTGCCTGCATATCCCTGTGTGTAGTTTATAAGCTTGAGACTAAGGACTTTCAATTGTATGTTAGACTTAAGTTAATTGACTGGGTTACTAGGAAGCCAGTCCACAGTTGGATACTTATTATTGTTAAAGACTTAAAGAAAGGTACTAAAAGAGTTTATGTTGGAGAGGCTAACCCCTTCGTAGAATTCATTACATAGTTGTCAGAGAAGTGTGAACTATTGGAGTAGCTAATGGTAAGAACATTATCTATGGAGATTTGAGATACGCTAGGATATTGCTGATAAAGAAACCATTAGTTTGAATTTATGATGTTAGTGCTATTACTATGGCTAAAATTACTGCTATTTGACTAATTATGAATATTATTGTAGCAAATTTCATATTTATTGATAAATTATTCCACCACTTCTTAACTCCCTTCACCATATTACCATCATACAAAATTTCTCTAATCATACTAATATTCCCTCTCCAACTTAACCATTGTTACGTATATTGATGTGAAGGTAATTTCAAAGAGTAAAGTGATTAGGATAGTGTAATGGTAGAATGGTTAGAGTTTTTATGAAATAGTGATCTAGTAAAGAAAACTCTGTAGTCGATACTCTATCCTGAAGACTTTTGGTCTGGTGACCGAGGGGGTTTCGGGGTGGGGACTATGGAGGAGATGGGATTATCGAGAGCTTCTAGCCCTCAGGTGGAGTAGAGGTCATAGAATGTCTCGCTCTCATACTCCCCTGAGGTGTTCCATCTGTACATCCTTGGACATTTTCTTCTTCATTAACCCTCCTCGGTTTTCACCCTTTCTATCTTAGGTAGAGTACAAAACCTGACGCTACTCTGGGGGTCGGGAGGGGACGTTAAGTTTTTATCTCTGTAACCCCTCTATATGG
>Ga0190310_1000389_pt1 | contig 15156 bp, 14 predicted proteins | sample 48700778_MG_FD_165059 | JGI IMG/M metagenome (GOLD analysis project Ga0190310, IMG submission 165059) | Hydrothermal vent sediment bacterial communities from Southern Trench, Guaymas Basin, Mexico - 4870-07-7-8_MG | ecosystem: Environmental > Aquatic > Marine > Hydrothermal vents > Sediment ... | reverse complement strand
ACCCCTTCCTGAGTCTCGAGCTCGTAAAGGGCCTGGTGGAGCACAGGGAGGCCATAGAGGCCCTCATAAGGAAATGGGAGGAGGATTGGAGGAGGCGGGTTGAGGCCTCTAGTCAGTCAAAAGCATAAGTTGTTACTGGACGCTAATGTTAGCGTTGTCATTTATGCCTACTTGAAGAGCAAGGGCTACGATGTAGCATTTGCCCCCTCTTCCTTAGGCCGCCTAAGCAACGGGGAGCTAGCCCGCTACGCCATCGAGCGGGGATATGTAATACTTACTCACGATAGAACATTCCACGAGTCTGTCGCCATGGAGTCGCCGGACCTCATCAAGCAGCTTAAATTGATCATCTTGGATGTCTCACCAGGGGCCATAGATGTATGTGTAAGAATATTGGATCAGCTATTAGAGCCCGCCCTTGCCTTAGCGGAAGAGCATGGCATTATCATGCTAACGTTAAGGGGCGTGGAGATAGTAACAACGTAACAACCTAAAACACGATGATCCTAGAACTCACGGCTGGCCCCTCGTGAGCTCGAATTTCACCTCTTAATCCTGCTAGCCCTTGGAAGTGGTATCTCGCTAGGCTGCTGGCCTCGCTTGCGAATACGTATAAGTGCCCCAGCTAGAGGGCCTGGAGGTGTAGGCCTTGCCCAGCCTTGCCGAGCTAATGGCCTATGTAGATATGATACGTGATGCTGAGCTAAGGGCTAAGGTAAGGGCCGTGCTTGAGGAGCAGAAGGTCCTCCTAACTGGCCAGGGCTTCTCGCTTGAGGAGAGCCCAGGTGGGCGCTCCCACCACCACGCCTACCCTGGTGGCCTGCTCCAACACACCCTAGCCACGGTTAGGCTTGCCCTCGCCCTCTGCGATGTCGTAGAGTCCATCTACGGGGCTGAGGTAAATAGGGATGTTGTGCTAGCAGCCACCATACTGCACGATGTGATGAAGGCAGCTTGCTACTCAGAGCTTGAGGATGGGCGCTACATCCTATCGCCACTTGGGGAGCGCTTAGACCACGTTACGCTAGCCGTCTCGGAGCTAGCTAGGAGGGGCTTCCCACTTGAGGTCCTCCACGCCGTAGCCGCACACCACGCTGAGCATGGCCCCGTCTCGCCTAAGACCCTTGAGGCCCTCATAGTCCACGTAGCTGACCTAGCAGATGCAAAGCTCAATGGCGAGGTCCTGAGGGCAGCGAGGTTCCTGCTTAGGGAGGGGGTTGGGGTAGAGCCAGCTAGGCTAACACACGACCAGGCCTTTAGACTCGTGATCGTTAAGGCTAGGGAGGGTTGGAAGGGCGTTAGGAGGTACGCTAGGGAAATGGGCCTACTGCCAGAGGGGGCAGGAGGGCAAGCTAGTGGCTAGCAGAGGCCATTGGGAGGATCTCCTTCAGCACGAACTCCAGGTACTTCATCCTATCGTTTAAGTTGAATATGGTTACCGAGCCATCCCTCGTTATGCCCACTACGTAATCGTAGCCACCTGCCTTCGAGACCACGTACCAGATGTCCCCATGTGCCTTGTACCGCTCAAATAGATCCGTGCTAACGAGGTCAGGCCCGTAGAGGGCCAGCTTATTTACATTTGGGATGTCAACGTTATCAAAGAATATGACCTTTGTTTCCTCTGGGTTCCTCTTGTGGAATTCCTCAAGCACCTCTGGTGGTATCCTAGCCTCCACTATGGCCCCCACACGGCCAAATGCTATCTCGCTTAAGCGGTTAGCCACTAGGTTTGCACGCCTCTTCTTCTCAAGCACTACGAGGAACATATGGCCAGCGTGCTCAGCAAAGCAGAAGAGGGCCTCAAGGGTCCTAGGCACGAGCTTAGCCTGGCCCCTATGGAATATGCGTGTTATGAAGTCCTCAGCATATATTCCCATTAGCCTACCTTCCCTCTCAGCTAGATCACGTACCTCCTTAACTAGCTTGAATACCTGGCCATCTTCTTCATGCTCCTCCTCAAGCCTAAAGCCAGATAGGGCCTCCTTTAGGCCCTCTAGGCTTGCTGGCTCAGCTACAACAAACACCTTGCCTGCTAGGACCAAGGCCTTTCCCCCATGGCCTTTAACTGCCCACGTAAAAGCCTCATCTAACCACCATGCCCCCTAGGGCCTCCTGGATCCTTCTGGCTATGGCCTCAAGCTCCCTTAAGCTCTTATGCCTAGCTGGCCAGAAGACCTGAATAGAATCCCCAAAGTGCCTTGGTATTATATGGACGTGTACGTGCGGTACGTGCTGCCATGCTGCTGGCCCATTGTTCTGTAGTATGTTTATCCCATCTGGCTTTAGGGCAGCCAGTACGGCTTTTGCTACCCTAGCAGCAAGGGAGAACAAACGCCCGACCAGCTCTGGCTCCATATCAAAGATGGTTTCATAGTGCTCCCTTGGCGCTACTAGTACGTGGCCAGTTGATACTGGGTTCTTATCCATGAAGGCCATAAGCTCTTCATCCTCATACACCATGGCTGCTGGCTCCTCATGTGCTGCTATTCTGCAGAATGGGCATCCTGGCCACGCCCGCTCATGGCCCATGCCCAGCCCCAGAAAGCTTTTTGCCCCATAGGTTAATTAAGCGTGGTGAGAGGTGTGGGGAAGGTAGCTGAGCAGATAAGGCCCTTCTTTGAGCCTAGCTCCATAGCTGTAGTAGGGGCCTCTAGGTATGCAAATAAAGCTGGCCACGTAATATTCAAGAACCTAGCTGTTAACAAGCGTAGGGGGCTGCTCAAGGCAGAGCTATACGCTGTTAACCCAAAGGTGAGGATGCTCCTTGGCTTCCCATGCTACCCAAGCCTCAGGAAGGTGCCAGGCCCAGTTGAGCTAGTCGTTATAGTTGTGCCTGCTAAGTTCGTGCCAGATGTCATGCGTGATGCTGCTAGGAAGGAGGCGAAGGCCATTATAATCATAAGCTCTGGCTTCAGCGAGGTCGGCAAGCATGAACTTGAAGAAGAAGTCGTCCGAATTGGCCGTGATGCTGGCATGAGGATACTAGGTCCAAACTGCATAGGCGTTTTTGATCCAATAACTGGTGTTGATACGCTCTTCCTACCTGAGACCAAGGTGCTTACAACTGGCGAGGAGTACGTAGCTGCCCCGAGGCCCATGCCTGGCCACGTAGCATTCCTAACCCAATCTGGTGCCTTTGGTGCAGCTGCCCTAGACTACATGACTGGCACGCAGATGGGCGTTAGCAGGTTCGTTAGCTTTGGGAATAGGTGTGATGTTGATGAAGCAGATATGCTTGAGTTCCTAAAGGAAGATGAGAGGACACGAGTTATAATAATGTACCTTGAGAGCGTGAAGAATGGCCGTAGGTTCATGGATGTAGCTAAGGAGGTAACGAAGCGTAAGCCAGTTGTAGCCCTTAAGGCTGGTAGGACAGGTGCTGGCGCTAGGGCAGCTCGCTCCCACACGGGCAGTATAGCTGGTGTAGATGAGATCTACGATGCTGCCTTCGCCCAGTGTGGCATAGTAAGGGTGAGGGGCATGGAGCAGCTATTTGATGTCGGCAAGGCCCTATCCATGCAGCCGCCAGCCAGAGGGCCTAACATAGCCGTAATAACTGATGCTGGAGGGCCAGGCATAATGGCTGTTGATGAGTGCGTGCTAAGGGGCCTAAGGGTTCCAGAACTCTCCGAGGAGAGCAAGGCAAAGCTAAGGCGCTTGATGGAGAAGGGCATTATACCTCCCTTCGCTGCGATTGGGAACCCAATAGACCTAACTGGCTCGGCCACAGATGATATGTACGTAGAGGCCCTGAAGGTAGTCCTAGAGGACCCAGATATACATGGCGTTATAATAATGGGCCTACACCACGTCCCAGCCCTAACCGAAGCCTACGTGGATAGGGTTGCTGAGCTAGCTAAGGAAGCCGATAAGCCCGTCCTAGCCTGTGATATAGGCGAGACGGAGCTCGCCATATACATGAGGAGGCGCTTTGATAAGCTAGGCATACCTGCCTTTGAATCGCCAGAGGACGTAGCTACCGCTATGGCAGCCCTAGTAGCCTATGGGCGCTACCTAAAAAAGGAAGGAGTGCTCAAGTAGTCGGAGGCGACCTCCTTGGCCAGCTTGGAAGCACCCCTAGTCCTAGCCGTGGTCGGCAGGCGTGGGGTTGGGAAGACCAGGGTGATTGAAGGGCTAATCAAGGCCCTAAAGGCAAGGGGGCTTAGGGTATCAACGGCAAAGCATGTCCCAGAGGAGGAGTTCAGCCTTGATAGGCCAGGCAAGGACTCATGGAGGCATGCTGAAGCAGGCGCTGATGCAGTTACCATAGTAGCACCAAGGGAGGTAAGCACGATAAGGCGCTTGAGGGGTAGGGCCGTGGGCTTTGAGGACATAGTGGCCTGGGCCTCAGAGGGATGTGATATCCTGCTCCTAGAGGGCTTTAAGGGCCTAATTGGCTCAAGGCAGGATGTGCCTAAAGTCTTTGTCGTGGGAGGAGCCGATGAGGCAAGTGAGGTTGAGGCGAAGGGGGAAATCGGGCCAGTTCTTGCCTTCGTTGGGCCAGAGGAAGGTGAGCTGAGAGGCCTAAAGGCACCTTACTTTTCGTTCTCAGAGATTGATAAGCTAGCAGAGCTGATACTCAAGCGGTTTAAGCCAGAAGAGAGGGCAGAGGTCCTATTGTTCTTCAACGGCAGGAAGGTGCCCCTTAATGAGTTCGTTAGGAAAGTACTTAGGAGCCTTATCCTGGCCTTTGCATCATGCCTCAAGGGGATTGAGGTAAGAGGGGATGAGAAGGTAAGGATCCTGGTGGAGGAGCATTGAGGCCAGCTATCCTCACTGCCCTGGTGCTCTGCTTGCTCCTCGTGCCCCCCGTAGCTAGATCCTCTTTTAGCGAGCACAGCCCCATGGCCGTGCTGGGGGAGGTAAGGCCGAGGACCTACTTCATCTGGACCTCAGAGGTAGGAGCTAACATATCAGCTCTTGCTGCCTTAAGGGCTAGCGAGGTGCCAGAGGTCCTAGCCCTAGCTAATGGCACTGGCACATGGCAGATCCTAGCCTTGAGCGGTCAGAATGGCTCCCTGCTTGCTTCCTCGCACATCAGAAGAGGCTATGTCAGGGAGATCGGCACCCTTGGAGGATATACCATCGTGCTAGCCAATGCGTCTTTAATCATCTTAGGCCCAAGCTTAGAGGTAGCACACGAGGACATATGGCCAGGGTCAGAGCTAAGGGATCTAAGGCCCCTAACGAGCGAGAAATTCGCCTTCGTGAGGACTTCATCCCTATGCTGCTTCTCCCTTGCCAACATGAGCTTATCCTGGTCCTACTCCTTTGGCGATGCCGACCTACTTGATATAGAGGCCATGCCAGATGGGCGGATCCTAGCCCTTGAGCTTGAGAATAAAAGTTGGTCGTTATACTCCTTCTGGCTTAATAGCACGCTTGAGGCTAGCTTAGAGCTAACATGGCTTTCCTGGGCTAGCTGGGCCGACCTAATAGCCTATAACACCACCTGCTTCCTCCTAGCTGCCCTCAACACGACCACCTGCTCCCTATACCTATTGGGCCTTGGCCAGGATGAGCCCAGCTGGTCCATGATATTGGCCCAGGGGCCAGGCGTTGGCCGTGAGGTCAGGGTATTCCCCATGCCCGACCTAGATGGCGATGGCTACATAGATGTCTTCTGCTGGTCGGCAGGACGCATAAGGGTGATAAGTGGTGCTAGGGGGACAGTTTTATGCTCGATTGAGCACGACAGCAATGTAATTAGCTTTTGCCACATAGGGGATGCGTACTTCTGCCTGCTGAGTGCTGGTTATGTCCTAAAGCTCCTAAGGGTAAGCTGGGAACTCGGTGAGGTAAGCTGGCTCTGGTCCATCAGCGATGTATCTAAGGCCTGCCCACTAGCCGACCTAGATGGCGATGGCATGGTGGACCTAGTGGCCGTGAGGCGTGGCTATGTTACCTGCATCTGGGGATCCTACGATGATGAAGGGCCACTCGTCAAGGCTACCTGGCCAGATGATGGGTTAAGCACATCCTTCACGCACGTAGTGCTTATGGCAGAAGCCTCAGATGCTCAAAGTGGCATTAGCAGCGTTACCTTCTGGGTAGATGGCCATCCAATTGAGGGCCGTTACGAGCCAAATACTGGCTGCTACGTAGCCGATGTAATGCTAAGCCTCGGCGAGCACATATGGTATGTAGAAGCCGTGGATAAGGTCGGCTTCTCATCCATAACCCCACCTAGGAGGCTGATCGTGAACTTAAGCTTCTTCGGTGGCCCAGATTGGCTAGATGATGTACTGTTCTTTGCCCCCTGGGCAGTAGCCGTAGGGATCGCTTCTGCTGCCGTAGCAAGGGAAAGGAAGAAGGGCCAAAAGGGTGAGGGAAGGTCAGAGTAGCCTATTCCTCCTCTGGCTTAACGTAGTAGTACTCACCCATGGCCTTCTGCAGCCTATCTAGCCTTGAGCCCTCCTTGTTCACCCTAGGCCTCTTCGTCTCAGGATCTCGCCTGAAGGTTATGCCTACATCCCGTAGGAAGCGGTTCATGCCATCCCTTAGCGAGAGGGGGGAGCTAGCATGGCCCTTCACGCCAGGCTGGCCTGAGAAGACCATTAGCCTATCTGCCACGAAGTCCTGAACTATTACATCGTGTTCTACAACGAAGGCAGCAGCCCCCCTGGCCTCAACTACACGCCTTATGGTCCTAGCAACCGTCAGGCGCTCCTCTACATCTAGGTAGGCACTTGGCTCATCGAGTAGGTAGAGGTCCGCATCTTGAGTTAGGCATGCAGCTATGGCCACTAGCTGGAGCTCACCACCGCTTAGCTCAGAGACATCCCTATCTAAGAGCTTCTCAAGCCCAAGGGGCCTTATCATCTCTGAGGCATACCAGCTAGATGATAAATCAGCACCAGCCTTCTCAAGTAGCTCTGAAACCGTCCCCTCATAGGTAGTTGAGATGTACTGTGGCTTATAGGAGACACGGGGCGTCCCAGTTATGTACTCACACTCATCTGGTACCTCCACGCCAGCCAGCATCTTAACGAAGGTCGTCTTGCCTATCCCATTTGGGCCAAGTATGCCTATCACCTCGCCTACGTGGATCTCGCCTGGCTCAACGGAGAGTTCAAAGCCACTATCGTACTGCTTGCGCATCCTACCCCACCTAAGCATCGTGGCCTCAACTGGCCAAGATGGCGTTGGTGGCTTCACTCGGAACCTAATTGGCTCCTTCCTAAAGCGTACGTTCTCATCGGGTATGTAACCATCTAGGTATATGTTTATGCCTACTCTAACGCCATGAACATGCGAGATTATGCCGTAAACGCCTGGGGAGCCATATATCAAGCAGATTTTATCTGAAAGATAATCAAGAACTGCTAGGTCGTGCTCTGCGACTATAACTGCCTTCCCCTCTGAGGCAAGAGCCCTTATGGCCTTTGCTGCCCTTAGCCTCTGCCGTACATCTAGGTAGCTGCTTGGCTCATCAAAGAAGTAGACATCGGCTTCCCTGCAGATAGCAGCAGCTATGGCCACTAGCTGGAGCTCACCACCGCTTAGGACGCCAACACGCCTATCCATTATTGCCTTGAGCTCAAGGGCCCCTACGACCTCATCTAGTACGCCACGCTCATCCACCTTGGCCAGTATGCTGCCAACACGCCCCTTAACGACCTTAGGGATCTTATCTACGTACTGAGGCTTAAATGATACCTTGAGCGTGCCAGAGCTAAGGGCCTTGAAGTGCTCTTGGAGCGGTGAGCCACTGAAGAAATCAATTATCTCATCCCAATCAGGTGGGTCCTCGTACCTGCCCAGGTTCGGCTTTATATGACCAGCTAGTATGCTGAGGGCGGTAGTCTTCCCAGTTCCATTTTGCCCAAGCAAGCCTAGAACGGCCCCCTTGAGTGGTATTGGCAAGCGGTAGAGCTTGAAGGCATTTGGGCCAAACCTATGGACGCACTCGCCCTCTACCTCCTCTGGCACCCTAACTATGGATATGGCCTTAAATGGGCACTTCTTAACGCAGATGCCACAGCCAGTGCATAGGAGCTCAGATATTATGGGCTTCCCATCCCCACCGAGCTTAATGGCTTCTACACCAGTCCTAACCATAGGGCATACGTGGATACAGGCCAGGCCGCACTTCTTCGGCTGGCACCTATCACGCTCTATAACTGCAACACGAGGCATGGCCACCACGTAGCGAGCTAGATGCTTGTTTTAGGCTTTAACGTCCTACCACTCCTCTTCTTCCCATTCCTCCTCCCACTCCTCTTCCTCCCAGCCCTCCTCCCACTCTTCCTCCCATTCCTCTTCTTCCCACTCCTCCTCCGCTATGCGGAGCGGGGCCATCATGCTCCCCGTCCGTGGGGGAGCCCATACTGTTTTTAAACCTTTCCTACATGGATGATGCTTCCTAGGGGGCGTAGAGGGGCCTAAGGGGATCTCTGGTCCCTAGGAGTAGCTAGCTAGAGGACGGCAAGGAGGGCTGGCGAGGAGAGGGACAAGGCTTTTATGCTAGCCCTGGCCCAGGCTACCTGGAGCGGGGAAGATGGACTACCAATTCTATTAGGCCCTGGCTTGCCTCCCCCTTCCTTCCCTACCCTGATTTCTCAAGCCCAGGAGGTGCTGAGCCTTGGAGGTTAGCCCTAGGGAGTGGGACATACTTAAGGCACTAAGGAACCTCGGTGGCAAGGCACCTGCCCACGCCCTAGCAGAGCAGCTTAGCATTCCACTCGCCACCTTAATGAGTGATTCCCAATCCCTTGAGGGGAAGGGGCTCATCAGGTCTACTGAGATCAGGATCAAGAGGGCACGCCTAACTGAGGAAGGGAAGCAATATGCAGAGGAGGGCCTGCCTGAGAGGAGGCTAGTAGAGGCCCTCGTGGAGCTCGGCGGTAGGGCTGAGATAAAGCAGGTGGCTGAGAAGGCACGCCTAACTGGCCAGGAGCTAGCAATTGCCCTTGGCTGGGCTAGGCGCAAGGGCTGGGTGAGCGTTAAGGAGGGCACCCTCACGCTCCTAGAAAGGCCAGGTAAGACGCCAGAGGAGGAGATCCTAGCACTGGCCTCTAGGGGCGAGGTTAGGGTAGAGGAGCTAGCCAGGAGGGGCCTTGAGGCTGCTCTAGCGAGCTTGGAGAGAAGGGGGCTTATTGAGGTTGAGGAGGAAGCCTTCAGGATCCTTAAGATAACAGAGCTGGGCCTAAAGGCCCTTGAGGCCCCAAGGCCAGAGGAACTCGTAAGCTGCCTAACGCCAGAGCTAATAATAACTGGCCGCTGGCGCTCCGTCCACTTCAAGCGCTTCAATCTAGAGGCACCTGGCCTACCCGTTTACCCTGGCAGGATGCACCCCGTCCAGGAGGTAATAGAGGAGATAAGGGAGATATTCCTTGAGATGGGCTTCCAGGAGATAAGGGGGCCACTTGTTGAAACGGCCTTCTGGAACTTTGATGCCCTATTCACGCCCCAGGACCACCCTGCCCGTGAGATGCACGATACGTTCTACCTAGCTGACCCATCTGAGGGCGACCTGCCAAGCGAGGCCATCGTCCAGGCCGTAGCTAGGACGCATGAGAATGGCTGGGAAACTGGCTCAAGGGGCTGGGGCTACAAGTGGAGGGCTGAGGAAGCCCGTAAGCTAGTTATGCGTACCCACACGACGGCCACGACCATACGCTACCTAGCTGAGCACCCCGAGCCACCAGTTTGGGTTTTCTGCATTGATCGTGTCTACAGGAACGAGCGTGTGGACTACAAGCACCTAGCTGAGTTCCACCAGATTGAGGGCATAGTCATGGACGTTAACGTGGGCCTAAGGGACCTAATGGGCATACTAGCTGAGTTCTACAGGAAGCTTGGCTTTAGGAAGGTCCGCTTCTGGCCTAGCTACTTCCCCTACACAGAGCCATCGCTTCAGAGCACCGTTTACTCACCAGAGCACAAGGCCTGGATAGAGCTCTGTGGCGCAGGCATATTCAGGCCAGAGGTCGTGAGGCCATTTGGCGTTAAGCACCCCGTCCTAGCCTGGGGAGGGGGCCTGGAGAGGCTCGTCATGCTCAAGCTAGGGGTTAAGGACATAAGGAAGCTGTATCGGAACGAGCTCAGCTGGCTGAGGGGGTTGCCGATATGCCCGTAATAACGCTCCAGAGGGACCGCTTCTGCGAACTGATTGGCCGTGAGATGAGCATACAGGAGCTTGAGGAGTGGCTGCCCTGGATAGGGCTTGATATTGAGGACGTAGGGCCAGATTACATAAAGGTTGAGTACAACCCAAACCGCATGGACTTCTCAAGCCCAGTTGGTATAGCAAGGGCGCTTAAGGGCCTCCTTGGCCTTGAGCTTGGCCTCCCACGCTACGAAGTAAGGGAGGGGCCAGTTGAGCTATTGGTTGGGCCAGCGGTGGCCAAAGTAAGGCCCTACGTGGTTGGGGCAGTTGTAAGGGGCCTGAGGCTAGATGAAGGCCTAATCCAGGAGCTAATAGAAATGCAGGAGGACCTACACTGGGGTATTGGCCGTGGTAGGCGTAAGATGGCCATAGGACTCCACGACCTAGCGCCCGTTAAGACGCCCATATATTACGATGCTGTTAGGCCAGATGAAAAGCGATTCGTGCCCCTTGAGGCAGGGGAGGAAATGAGCTTAGCTGAGGTGCTCGTGAAACATGAGAAGGGGCGTGCCTATGGCCACTTAATTTCGTTTTCAGATGTCTATCCTGTTATAATGGATGCAGAAGGGCGTGTTATGTCCTTCCCACCCATAATAAATAGCGAGTTAACGAAGGTAGGCCCCTGGACGCAGGAACTCTTCATAGACATAACTGGCACGGACATGGAGGCCATTAGGGCAGCATTAAGGATCCTCACGACCACGCTAGCTGATATGGGTGGTCAGGTTGAGGCCATTAGGGTCCGCTACCCAGGTGGCCGTGAGCTTAGGACTCCTGATTTAAGGCCAAGGGAAACCGTCCTCAGGCTTGAGGAGGCAAACAGGCTAATAGGGCTAAGCCTAACTGCTCAGGAGGCCATAGAATGCCTTAGGAAGTGCAGGCTTGAAGCAGAGGAAATCGGGCCTGGCCTACTCAAGGTCCTTGTACCACCGTACAGGATCGACATAATGCACGAAGTAGATCTAGTTGAGGAAGTGGCCATCGGCTACGGCTACTTCAGGCTTGAGCCAAGGAGGCCACCAAGTCCCCGCTCTGGCTCACCTCATCCTAAGGTCGAGCTAGCTAGGCGTGTTAGGCTGATAATGATAGGCATGGGCTTTACGGAGGTAATGAACTTCATACTAACTAATGAGCGAATCCATTATGAGTTCATGAGGCTTGAGCCAGGGAGGTCAATAAGGCTAGCTAACCCAGTATCAAAAGAGTACAGCATATTGAGGGAGTGGCTGCTGCCAGGTCTAATGGCTAACCTAGCTACAAATGTAAGGGAGCGCTATCCACAGAAGCTCTTTGAAGTAGGGGATGTTATCCTAAGGGCTGAGGAAGCTGAAACTAAGGCCGAGAGGAGGATTCACGTAGCTGCTGCCATTGCCCACTCAAGGGCGGGCTACGCAGAAGCCAAGGGCTGCCTTGATGCCCTGATGAGGGGGCTTGGCGTAGTGGGCTGGCATGTAAGGCCAGTAGAGCACCCAAGCTTCCTCCCAGGCCGTGTAGCTGAAGTTCTCCTACACGGCGAGGCCATTGGCCTAATTGGCGAGGTACATCCAGAGGTGCTAGTTGGCTTTGGCCTTGAGAACCCTGTCTCCGCTTTTGAGCTAGATTTGGAATTCCTCCCTCACATGCAGGGAGCAGCTAGCGCATGAGGAACCCCGAACATTGTTCTGGGATTAGTACCGATAGCTTTAAGTAATCTAGGGTGAGGCTGGGGCGGGGCTAGCGATGCCTAAGGAGGGCGTAATTGAGCGTGAAGCCATAGTACTCGTGGGCAAGAAGCCAACTGCCGTGTACCTAGCTAGGACCATAATGCTGCTGGCATCGGCTGGCATGGCCATTATAAAGGCTAGGGGCCGCTTCATACCTAAGGCCATAACGGTAGCGGTAAGGGCATTAAAGGCATCTAGCTGTAATTGCGAGGTCGGCATAGATGAAGAGGCCATAAAGACGGATGAGCAGGAGTTCCTCGTGCCTAAGATAGAAATAAAGCTGGTCAAGGAGGAGCAGTAGCCAATAAGGTAAGCTGGGCAGGAGGAAGTAAGCCCGGCCCCTCATTCACCATAGTAAGAGGTATTTGCTAGCTTCCTCCAGATTTCTTTTATTTCATCGATCTCCTCTAGCACATCTGGATCCTTAACCTCATGCCATCTAGCCTCGTTGGATTCTAGTATGAACTCAAAGAGCTTAGAGGGGTGCACCTGGGCTAGCAGCTTGGTGTTGGGTATGAGGCAGTGGCCACCTATGAAGTCTGGGTAATAAACTGGCCTATCGCCTAGAACTTCGTGGACCTCTGCTATGAACTCAGCAATGGTCTTGAGGTTCGCACCTACCTCCCTAGCTATCCTATGGATCTCCTGCCAAGAAGCTATCATCACGACCCGATAGACCGTCTCCCATAGCTTAGCTAGCTCAAGCGTCTCAGGCTTCCCAGCTGTTTTTACTTTGAAGCCGAGTTCCTCTAAGTGCTTAACGAAGAGCCCTACCTGGCCAGGACTAGCAGAGGCTACCCATTTAGGCCACATTTTTAAGTGCCTCTTCAAGTTTGGGTGCTTTCCCCTAACGGGCGAGTAGGCCACTGGAATGCCAAGCCTCCGCCATATGTCCCTCGTGGTCCCTGGGACCACGGTTGAGTGTATTACTATGGCCTTAGCCTTAAGCTCCCTAGCGTAGCCAACCACGGCATCTACGAATTCATCCTTGCTCTTACATGGAAAGGCCACGTGCATGAACTCTACTGGCCTAGGCACTTGACTAAGCTCGTGGATGCGCTTAGCTGGATCTACATCATAGCCATAGGCCCTCACGCCAGCATCAAGGGCTATCTCGTAAATTGGCATTCCCACCTCGCCAAGGCCTATCACCACGATTACTTCATCAGCCATGCCTAACACCACGGGCCTGCTATTCTTCATGCCTTAAGTACTTTTCCTGCCATGCAACCTAGCTTTACTTAAGCAGAAGGAGTTGAAGGAGACTATGGAGTTAGTGGTAAGAATTAACGCAGGAATGTGATGGTTGGTCGGCGTTTTATATATTGCTAGGAATATCTACCGCCCTTAATTGGAAAAGCTTATATGCAGTACTATAAAAGCTTGGCCACCAACGGCCGGTGGGAAATGTGTGGCCACCGCAATTAAGCATAAGCAGTGGAATAGCAATATTGAGCCTCTCCATATTCTTGATCTTTTGCGTTTACTCTACTAGAATCTACATACTCATGGCGCTGATGTACCTGCGCTCCAAGAAGGGGTTAAGGGCTAGTAGGCGCCGTGAAGTAAAGGATGCCTTTGTTTCCATATTAGTGCCCACGTATAATGAGGCCAGGGTTATAGATCGGGTGCTCTATGCATGCGTGAGCTTGGACTACGAGAACTACGAGGTCGTAGTAATTGATGATTCTACAGATGAGACAGTTGATAAGCTTAAGAAGTGGGCCAAGCATCCAAGGGTGAAGGTAATTCATAGAGAAAGGCGTGATGGGTGGAAGGGAGGGGCGCTAAATGAGGGTCTAAAGCACTTAGATCCAAGGAGCAAGTTCGTCTTGGTATTTGATGCTGATTTCATCCCCCAGGGGGACATAATAAGGAGGATGCTAAGTGCATTTAGGGACGAGCGAGTGGCAGCTGTCCAGGGGGCACAGTGGCATATACTTAACGTAGATGAGAGCTGGGTAGCAAGGGGCATAAGGGCTCTCCTATCTGCCTTCTACTTCTTTGAGCACCCTGCTCGTGATGTCTGTGGTGGCCTAACACAGCTTAATGGAAGTGTCATGATGATAAGGCGTGATGCCCTTGAGGCTGTTGGAGGCTTTGGGACTAGCATCACTGAGGATTGGGAGCTAACACTTAAGTTCTATGAGCATGGCTATCGGGTAGTATATGAGCCATCCATAAGGGTGCCCTGTGAGTGCCCTGCTACCCTTAAGCACGTTATCCGTCAGCAGTGCAGGTGGGGCGAGGGCCATACTAGGAACTTCAGGCGCTACTTCTGGAGGGTAATCACGCAGGATGAGCTACCAACCAGGACTAGGCTGGACTTCATGCTTGTCGGTGCATCCTACCTGCAGTCGGTGCTCTCCATCGTAAGCTTAATGCTATGTGCGATTAGCCTCTTAGCCGGCATTAAGTGGCCAATACCAGATCCACTAGCTATCCTCTTATTCGTGTACGCTAATCTAGCTAACCCACTTGCCATGCTGTATGGCATGAGGCGTGAAGGTGCCTGGCACGAGAAGAAGGATATAATATACGCCATAATACTAAGCTACATGCTAGCCCCCTTCGTGGCTTATGCATCCCTCAAGGGCCTCCTCTTATCAAAGGGCTACTTCACAAGAACACATAAGACTGGCCATGTAACTAGGGTCGGTGTTTTGGGAGGCCTTCTCTCAAGCCTACCCTAAGCTGGGGTATGGAGGCGGGCATGGGCGTGAGGGCATATTCATGGCCCTGGTGTAGGAAAAGGAGGGGCTAATAATAGCTTTTTAGGCTCTTTTTCAGCTCCAACATCAGGAACGAGGTTCAAAGCCTACATCCTAAAAAGGGAATCTTCGTATAAACATATCTCTTAGGAGTTCATCATTACATAGAGAAAGCGAGCAGTCAAGCTAGAAGGTAAGTGAGTACCTCAATGGCACCACACCTCCTCTATAAGCTACATTAGCCATTAACTGCCTAACTAAAGGCTTTTTCAGCAAGTCATTAGAAAAGCTTTTATCCTCCTAACCCTGTTTTCATATGCGCCCCGGTAGCTCAGCCCGGTCAGAGCGGCGGCCTCGTAAGCCGTTGGTCGGGGGTTCAAATCCCCCCCGGGGCTCCACCGCTCAGCCAGAGGAAGCCAATTCTGCGTCTGACACTCCGGTAGAACTGAACCGCTAAGCCGCAGGCCTGGCAGTGAAAGTATTCCAGCCCGCTCATGTTTACCACGTTCTACCAAACTCCTTTCGGCCAGAGAAGGCCACTTCACTTTCACCACATCTGCAGGGCCAAGGTAACACTTCTGACGGCCGTGCAGAACTAGGACGTAGGTCCGTCTGCCCCTGCGATTAC
>Ga0190310_1000385_pt1 | contig 15249 bp, 18 predicted proteins | sample 48700778_MG_FD_165059 | JGI IMG/M metagenome (GOLD analysis project Ga0190310, IMG submission 165059) | Hydrothermal vent sediment bacterial communities from Southern Trench, Guaymas Basin, Mexico - 4870-07-7-8_MG | ecosystem: Environmental > Aquatic > Marine > Hydrothermal vents > Sediment ... | reverse complement strand
CGATGCCTATCGCTATTACGCCGCCCAAAGCCATTAACCCTATGTCAAGCTTGGATAGTTGCTTAATGCATAGCCGGTTTCTAGACGACATTAATGACATGATCCCTAGGAAGGGGATCAGGAAGACAAGCCTGAGAAATGATAGAAATACCGGATCTAGATATGCTAATACCATTTTAAAGTAGGTAATTCCAAACGCCCAGCAAGCTGCCGCCCCCAAGGACGCCATTACCCCAAGCTTTGAATCTCTTAGGGATCGAATCTCCTCCCGTGCTTCTCCCGTCATCACCCATACTCCGATGATCACACATATAGTTCCAATAACTATCTGTATCGTTAATGGTTCACCTAGTAGTAGAATGCTTATCGGCAGCACGAAGAGAGGATATGAGTAGGTCATCGGGACTGTTCTTCCAACCCCTATAAGTTTTAAGCTAAGGAAGTATAAGGTGTCGCCGAGACCCCAAGTCACTAAAGATGTGAAGCATATTAAACAAGCCAGACTTAGGGAGAGTTCGGATATATGATTTAAACTCTGGGATGGAAGAAGCAATAGGAAGATGAACATGGCCGCCGAAGAGCTTCTGAACAAGTTAAGGGTTAGCGGGCTCACATTTGATAGAATTCTCTTATATATGGAAGCGCCCAGAGCCCAGCAAAAAGCCGCCGACAGTGATAGAAGCTCACCCTCCATCTATCAATGTTTAATAACCAACTGTCGGCTATATGATTAACGTCAGGCGGCTGAATTTAAAATTCCAGCCATATTTCGGTGAGACTCTGCGAACCAATTGTCATGGATCAATAATCCTGAAATCGCTCTCCCGGCTATTCATGGTATACTCCTCTTTATCAGGAGCTCGGCGAGGTAGAGGAACGCGAAGAAGGAGATGAAGATTATGGGTATGGATATCTGAGGAGGAACGAGGTCGTAGTTTCCGACGAGGGCATATCTTATCGCCTCGACCGAGTATGTTAAGGGCATTGCTAGGGATATTGGGTATAGATATTTGGGAAGCTTGCTAACCGGTATTATTATGTTGCATAGGAAGATCATCGGAAACCTGATGGTGTTGAAGATGGTCATGGCCTGCGCGGGATCCTTCACGACGAAGGCTAATAGAACTCCCATGGAGGAGAACTGTAGGGCTGACCCCATCATGCAGAGCGCCAGCAACGCGGGGTTATGCGGGGATATGGAGAGAAATAGTTGGATGATCGCCACGGTCGGGATCGATGAGAGGAGGCCGAAGAAGAAGCTGCTGAGAGCCTTACCCCACGCCACGCCGAAGTAGCTTATCGGAAATAGTAGGAGTCTTTCAAAAGATTTCATCCCTCGCTCAAATACTATGCAGGCAGCAGACATAGAAGTCGAGCCGAAGAAAAGCGATAGCGCTAGGAGCCCGGGAGCGAGCCAAAGCTTATCCCATCCTCTAAGCATGAAGGCGGATGCGAAGACGAGCGGGAAGGCGATTCCCCAACTTACCGTAGGCGGCTTAAGATAATATTCCTTTAGATCTTTCTTGGCTATGTATAATGCTCCGCGGATCTCATCAAGCATCTGCATCACCTATTATCCTGAGGAAGACCTCCTCCGCATCTGCCCCCCTCAGGTTCACGTAATTTAGGGAGATCCCCTTAGACTTCGCCCTTCTCGCGATTTCCTCCATCACGGATAACGGATCGCTGACCACGATCGTGAAGGATTCTCCGGATCTAGAAGCGTTTATGACTCCGGGAATCCGGGAAACCTCTTCCACGCTCATCCTTCCAGCAAAGGATACCTCGAGCACCTCGCTCCCCGAGAACTTTCTCCTGAGCTCTGCGGGGCTACCGTTGGCGATTATCTCTCCCCTGTTTATGACGGCTATTCTATCACATAGGTTGAACGCCTCATGTATGTTGTGCGTCGTCAGGAATATCGTCAGCCCATTCTCGTTCAATTCCCTTATCATATTCCATATCATCCTTCTACTTCTCACATCCAAACCTATGGTGGGCTCATCCAAGAAGAGGATCCTTGGATTATGCATGAGGGCCGCCGCCAAGGTGAGCTTCCTCTTCTGGCCCTTCGAGAGCTGCCCAAATTTGGAATCCTTCTTGTCTAGTAGGCCGAAGAACTCGAGGAGCTCGCGGGCCCTCCTCACCCGCTCCCCTCTCCCGAGGCCGTACATTTCTCCGGTGAAGATGAGGTTGTCCCAGCATGTTAGCTCCGGGTAAAGGTTTGATGTATCCGGTACGAGGCCGATAACCTTCTTGACGAGCTTGAGCTCTCTGAGAGAGCTGTATCCAGCTACATAGGCCTCTCCGCTGCTTATCCTCGTCAGACCGCACAGCATCCTCACGGTCGTCGTCTTCCCCGCCCCATTAGGGCCTAGGAATCCGAAGAGCTCTCCCCATTTGACGCTGAAGCTTATGCCGTTCACCGCGAGAAGATCGCCATAATACTTCGTTAAGTTCTCGACTACTATCGCGTCCATAAGCCTATTCCACCTCGGTAATCTCCCACTCCACGAATTTCCCCCATCCCCAGCTCATAAACCGTTCCCTCCATATTGAGGAAGAGGCCACGTCTTGGAAAAGATATGGATCTCCAGAGGCCGGGAGATATTTTGACGTTCTATTCGGAGCTCATCCCCTTAATCAGTGAGGTTTGGAAAGGTTCAGCCATATCTCTCCAGGATCTTTCCCAAGATCTTCGCCTTACCTCCACGGGGCTCGGCGAGGATCGCCCCACAGACCTGGCACTTGACTAGGGTCTTGGCGTGGTCGAAGACTATCTGCTTATTCCCACACTCATTACATTGGACTAGTAGGAAGCTCGACCTAGGCTTTGGGATGAGCTTGCTCCAATCGACCTCGGACATCCCCTCAAACCTCTCGATTTAGGCACGCTATAACCATTTCATGGAACCCTATAAAATATCATGAACAGCCATTCTAGCGGCTCTCCAACACCGTGGAATCCATTACAACCCTTATTGAGGGTGAGGGTCTCGAGCTCGAGGTCTCTCACAACTGTGGAATCCGGCGAGCCTCGCGCCAGCTCATCTGTGTAAGAATGTAAATCTTAAATATAAAAATGGACACCTACCGCGGGATGTACGACGCCATCTCTTATAAGATTCTTCAAGCCTTGAAGAGGTCTAAGGTATTGAGATTTAGCGATCTTAAGGCGGTTGTCAAGAATCCGAGGACCCTCACGATCAAGTTGAAGAAGCTCCAGAGGCTCGGGCTCGTGAGGAAAGGATCCGGGGGCTATAGGCTGACGGAGAGGGGGCTGAGGGTTGAGAAGCTCCTGGAGGAGATCGATGAAGCCTTAAGGGAGCCCGGCTTCGAGGTCGGAAACGTAGAGAGGATACCCCATGCCTACCTTGCACCCGTGATCAAGAGGTATTGTGAGATGCTCAGAGACCTGCTCGGAGACAGGCTGATCAGCGTGATGCTCTTCGGCTCCGTTGCCAGGGGGGACTGGGACAAGGATAGCGACATAGACGTGCTCGTCGTGGCCGAGGGTTGGGGAGATAAGCCTGTCTGGGAGAGGATTAAGGAGCTTAGAAAGGCTATAAACCGGCTTGAACAAACCCCGGAATACCTCGAGGCCGTGAGAATGGGCTACTGGCCAGTAATCCAAAACTATCCGCTAAGCCCGGATGAGGCGGGGAGATTCAAGAGGATATATCTAGACGCAATAATCGATGGGATAATTCTCTATGACAGGGACGGTTTCTTGGAGCGCGTACTTCGATCCCTGAGGAGGAGGCTTGAGGAGCTAGGCTCCCATAGAGTGGTCCTGCCGAATGGAAGATTCTACTGGGTCTTAAAGAAGGTGAGGGCTGGAGAGGTGATCGATCTTGAGTAGGATGACCAACATCGACCTCTCAGCCTCGGCTCTGAGGCGGGCTAAGAGATGGCTTAAAGGCGCTCTAAGGGCCCTAGAGGATGGGCGGTGGGATGACGTCGTCTACTGCTCGCAGATGGCCGTGGAGCAAGCGTCCAAGGCGGTCCTCATAGCCCTTGGAATAGACTACCCTAGGGAGCATGACGTGAGCATGGCCTTCAAGAAGATATCTGAGATAGATGGAATCCCTGGATGGTTTACGGCCATATTAGACGAGCTGGCGGAGAATATCTCCACGCTAGCCCAGCTGAGGGGCTTGGCGGGCTATGGATATGAGGAGGGGGTCGATGCCGACTACTTCAAAGACTATGCTCCAGAAGCCTACCAAAAAGCCGAGAAGCACTACGATGCATGCTTAAGACTGCTGTCAGAACTATACAAGCTAAAAATCGATTAAACACGAATGCTCAACCAACTACAGAACTTTCAATACCCTTTTTGAGATTCGATCGAGTGATGAGGGGATTAAAAGATTCTGAGGAGAAAGCTTTTCAAGCCTCTCTTCAAGGTTCCCGAACCGTGGCCTAATAATGGTATAAATAGTGGGTCGAGTAGGGTTGGGTCGATTGGGGTTGAAGGTTCCGGCCACGATCAGAACATATTGCCCGAGATGCCGCAAGCATACCGAGCATAAGGTCACCTTATACAAGAAGGGTAAGGATAGGGCCTTGGCGATAGGTGCCAGGAGGCATGAGCGGGAGCTACATGGATATGGGGGCCAGAAATATCCTATTCAGAGGAGGAAGGCGAAGCTAACCCAGAAGCAGACCCTAAAGCTGACCTGCAAGGAATGCGGATACACGATCCACAAGAAGGGAATAAGGCTGAAGAAGCTCGAGATAACATAGTCGTGAGCCCTCACCTAAAGGGAACACGGTATTTTTTCTTAAGGAAACGCTTTTCTCAAACAGACCATGAAAGAGATTGCATCGGATATAGCTTCAGGCGGTTCAGGTTAGAACTCTAGCATCCACTCTCTCTTAAAAACTTCTCAACCTCCTCGGATGTCGGCAACGCTTCTTGAGCTCCAACCTTTAATGTGGATAGGGCTCCGGCGGCGTTGGCATATCTTACCGCCGCTTCCAGGGATTCTCCTCTTGATAGGGCGACTGCTAGGGCTCCGTTAAATGCGTCTCCCGCTCCTGTCGTGTCTATGGGCTTAACCTTGAACGCCGGGATTAGCTTCTCCTCCCTCTCGGTTATTATCATGGCGCCTCTAGCCCCTAGCGTTACGACGAGGTTCTTGATTCCTAGGTTCTTGATGGTCCATCTTCCAGCCCTTATCAGATCATGGTCGCTGGCCGTCTTGCTCCCGCTCATCAGCTCGAGTTCCACCTCATTGGGCGTCGCGATGAACACCTTGTTCAAGACCTCGCGTGATAGTGGATGATATGGGGCTGGGTTTAGGATTATCCTCACATCCCTCTCCGAGAACTTCTTAATGGCGTATTCGACGATCTCCACGGGTATCTCAAGCTGCAGTAGGAGAATCTTTATTCGATCCCCTAGATCATCGAACGCCTCGTCTACATCATCCTTTGAGATATGGTAGTCTGCTCCCGGCGCCACGCCTATAACGTTATTTCCACTAGAGTCTATGAAGATTAGAGCGACTCCTGAATGGGTTTTCGCCCTCTTAATGTGATCCGTCCTTACGCCATTTTTCTCGAGATTCTCTATCAGCTCATCTCCGATCGAGTCCTCGCCAACTTTTCCGATCATGTAAACCTCTGCTCCAAGCCTTGCGGCCGCAACCGCCTGATTAGCTCCTTTCCCTCCAGGCGTCATCTTGAACTCCTTCCCTATCAAAGTCTCCCCGAGCCTGGGCATCCTATCCAAGCTTATGACGTAGTCCATGTGAATGCTTCCGAGAACCGCTATCTCGGGTCTCATACCAGATTCTTTTTTGAGCCGACTTATATCGCTTCCCTATATCTTGAGAGCTCTCTCACCTTGGTCTCAAGTATCTCTAAACCTTTCTCCAGAAGTCTCTCATCTATGTTTAGTGGTGGGGTTAGGATTATGGTCGAGAACCGTCTCCTGACAATTAAGCCCGATCTAAAGCACTCCTTGACGAGCGCCCTAGCAAGCCTCTGACCAAGCTCCGAACCTCCAGCGAACTCCAATCCAATCATCAATCCAAGTCCTCTAACGTCCCCGATCAACTCACTTTCATCCTTCAGATCCTTAAGCCTCCTGAGGGTATTCCTCCCAAGCCTTTCAGCCCTCTCAACGAGCCCTTCTTCTCTTATGACTCTGAGGGTCGTTAGGGCTGATGCTATTGAGAGTTGACATCCCCCGGCGGTCGACTTAAACGTCTCAGGCTCTAAGTCTAGGACGCTCTCCCTGGCCAAGACTATTCCGAGTGGGAGGCCTGATGAGAGCTGTGGGCCGAGGCAAATCAAATCCGCGTCGAGATCCCAATGCTCCGCCGCGAACCATCTCCCACTCCTTCCCGGGGCTGTTGACACCTCATCCAGAATTATTGGTATCTTCTTCTCTCTAATAACCTTCGAGAACATCTCGGTATAGCTTTTTGGTGGGACTATCACCCCTGCCTCAACCTGAACGGGCTCCAAGATCATCGATGCGATCCTCTGAACCCCTATCCTCGAGATCACATCACCTAGATATGTTAGGCAGACTAACCCGCATTTCTCTGGTTTTAACCCTAGTGGGCATCTGAAGCAGTATGGGTATGGTATATGGATGGTCTTCATGAAGCTTGGCTCGCACCCGATCCAAGAGCCGTTGAATGATATGCTCGAGGTGGCTAGGGTTGATCCATGACAAGCCCCTATGAAGCTCAGGAATATCCTCTTATCGGTGTGCCAGATTATGGATCTTATGGCTGCGTCAACGGCCTCCGATCCACTGTTCACGAATATGGCCCTGACATCGCCTCTAATCGGGGCGATCTTCGATAGCTCTTCGACGAGTTCTAATGCATCCTCGCTGTAAGCCGCCCTCAAACTATATGTTGGTAGATTTTCAGCCTGCTTGATTATGGACTTCACGACCTCCGGGTTTGACCCTCCCAGTGGGAGGGTTCCAAAACCTGATGTGAAATCCACGTATAGGTTTCCGTTCAGGTCTTCGACGACCGCTCCCTCAGCCCTCTTAACCACCAGAGGGTATTGTCTCATGTATGATCTCGCCATGAGCTTTACATCCCTTGAGATTACCTCGCGGGCCCTTCCACCAATTGGATAGGAGGTTATCTTTGGGGCCTCCTTGCTCATGAACTAAGATCTCCTGTTAGATGTTTAAAGGATTTATCTCGTAACAACTATCTCCATGTAGCTGACGTATCTCCTCTTCCCCCTCTCAAACACATCGCTACCTATGGCTATCTCCCTTATCTTGAGCTCTGAGTAAAAACTCTTCTTCAGGAGCATCACAGTCTTTATACAGTTCTCTATATTCCTCCCCCTAGCCCTCAGGACTATCTCCCTCTGGCCTCGATTGAATAGGGTGATGCATGCCGTCACGTAGCGGATCGCCTTCTTCCTCCCCACGATGACGATCGCCCTCTCCATCCGGAGCAATAGAATAGGAAATCTAGAGGGTTAAAAATGATTAGGCTAGAAGCGTTAGGATCGCGGAGAGGGTTGGAGCGGCGGCGGCGAACGAGATAAATAGTTTCAATCCCCTCATGGTCATCTCCTCGGCTTTGGAGAGAAATCTCTCAGACATGACTTTCATCCCAGCAAACCTTAGCCTCACCCTAGAGACCTCCATAGGCCTGACTCTCTTTAAGGCGTTGGAGACGGCCTCGAATGCATCTTCGGCCAGGCGCTTCGCCGGGATGGCCTCGCCTAGAGGATGATAACCTCTACCCCCGAGCTTCAGCCCATTGACTATGTGGGTATCCGTGGTTAAGACCTCGACCATCTGGAAACCGAGTCCCCTCAATCGCTTAACGACCTCCTCCCTAACCTCTGGAAGGGCGTTATTTCCGTCAAAGGCTATGATCGCCATAAGCCTCTTATCTGAGCATAGGGTTAATGCCGAGATCCCCAGAGGCCCCATCCCATCTTCAAGCGGATACGGAGGTGGCCTGATCCAAGAGTATCCTACATTTAGCTCTCCTCCGCCGACCTGTCTAATGTTTGAGGCGACCTCGATGATCTCCCTCAACTTTAAGATACTTTTCCCTTCAAGCTCCTCTACATTGTTTGAGAAACTGTTATGGCAGTCGACGACGGTGAGGCTCTCATCCTCAATGCCGTCTAGGATCGATGGTGGAATATCCTCCATCCCACCTGGATGAAGGGTTAGTAGGAGGAGCTTCGAGTCTCCCAGCGCGATTAAGGAACCTTTAGCCATCCCACTATGTAAGATTATCGGTAGGCCGATGCGCGACTTAAACGATAGTTTTTGAGAGTTCTTCACGACCTCAGCTATCCTCTCAGCTATCTTCCTACAATCCCTCATCGAGACAATGTTGTTTGAGTGGCCTGACAAGCCCTTAAAGAAGATCACATCAACCCCAATCTTATGAAGCTCATCGGCTATTAGGTATGGGAGACCGCTGCTCCCAAAATCCCTGAATGGACCCGGATGAAACCCTGGGATCACCACAGCGAGTTCAGGTTTAAGCGAGCCGCGTTCCCTAAAGATTAAGAGATCCACCTCTATCTCCGATTCGTCATCAAATGACTCCGCTATCTCTTCCAGAGGCCCTTTCTTACCATCTAATATTAGTGCTAGGCTGGCCGTCGAGTATCTTATCAAGCTTATCTCTCTTACATGGATCTCGTTGAGGATTAGGAAGAGGAGTATGGCTGAGATAAACCCCATTGAATAGCTGGAGATTAGGGCGAGTTTAAAGACGTGATTTTGTGAGAGGATTATTGAAGGTAGTAGCTCACAGGACATCGCGGAGATTAGGGGTGGAAGGATCTTGGGGTAATCTCTCTCAGCCAAGGTTAGAGTCACTATGACCCTGATGAACATCCCGAATCCCATGATCATCGGCGATAGGATGGCTCCGAATGGGGTTAGGAGTGGGAGGAGGCCTAACGCTATAAACGCCATGGAGATAGTCGTGACCTGATTCAATCTCCTAAAATTGAGAAGCCCGACCCTAAACCTTGAGACGATATAGTTTATCAGCAATGGAGCATATACGCCGAGGGCCACGGAGAACGGCTCTTCAATCAATCCTCCGATGAAGATCATGGAGATTAGGGAGGCCGTTGACATGGCGGCGGCTAAGCCGATTAGGTTTCCTGGAAGCGGAATGCTCCAGAGATACTTGTAAAGCGACGCTATCTTAGATGTGCTACTCTGTCTTCGCAACCCGATCAAGTCTCTCAAGCTCGGCGTATTTATAAGTCTACCCACCACTCATGAGAAAACTATATGCCTATCGAAGCCTTTCTAAGCCTGGAGATTGTCTAGGATAACTGTCCTGAGACGTGGGGGGTTGGTTGTCAAGACATCGGAGGCCGAGTTATGGCTCGACTCCGCCGAATCTGGCAGGAGCCTCACCCTGATCTCTCACGCCCACTCAGACCACATTCCGAGGAGATTTGGGAAGATGATCTCAACCCCCGAGACTGCGTGCATTCTAAAGATCTTTAGAGATGGATTCGACTGGATAGGCTTGAGGTTCGGCGAGTGTATAGGGTTTGGTGATGTGAGGATCTCCGCGGAGCCCTCTGGCCACGTCTTGGGATCGAGCCAATTCCTGATAGACTCCGGGGATGAGAGGCTAGTCTATACTGGAGACCTAAATGTATATGACAGCATAGTCTTGAAGGGGGCCGAGCCCATCGAGGCGGATAAGCTCGTGATAGAGGCGACCTATGGATCCCCAAACTACATCTTTCCGAGGAGGGAGGAGGTCTACGCGAGGATCGTGGATTGGATAGTCGGGACGATTAGGTCGGGCGAGATACCGGCGTTCAAGGTCTACGCGTTGGGGAAGGCTCAGGAAATAATGAAGCTCGTCAACACCTATCTTAAGATCCCCGTGATAACGAGCTGGACCGTATCGAAGATCGCGGAGAAGTATGTCGATCATGGGATAAGGCTGAGCTATCTCCCAATCTATACTGATGAGGGGCTTGAAGCCTTCTCGCAGGGAGAATGCGTCTATGTCGCCAGCAAGCGGAGAAATCCGCCCAGCAAGAGGAGGATTAGGTGGGCGGTTGCGACCGGCTGGGCTCTAAGATATAGGTATAGTGGATTTGATGAGGCCTTCCCATTGAGTGGGCACTCAGACTACCCGGGCTTGATCAGATATGTCGAGGAGAGCAGGCCGAGGGAGATTTACGTGATTCATGGATTCGTTAAGAGCTTCGTCAAGCAGCTCAGGAAGAGGGGGTTCAACGCATTAGAATTAAGAGAATAGATGGCTTCCGGCGGACGACCCTTTAGCAAATCCATAGGCTTTTCCCTGGTTGTGGCTCCGGTAAGCTAATATATCGCAGTTCCTGAAATATGTTCGACAAATGATATGTCCCTGAAGGCCTCCTACGGAAAACTCCTACTCAGCTTTGGGTTAAGGGAGTTCGAGGCGCGCGAGGCATGCAAGCTCTTAGAGAGTGAGAACCCCTACCTCATCCTACACAGGCTATGGAAGGCCGGCTATATAGTCAGGGTCTCCAGAGGGGTCTTCAGGGCGATTCACCCGGTGATCATGGCCATGGAGTGGGCTGGATATAGGTGGAGGAGCAGGATAAGCGGAACAGAATACTTGCCACTACTCGAGAGGCTCGTGGTTAAGCTCATAGAGGGATTCGAGGAAAAACTCAGGTCAATAATCCTATTTGGGTCAATAGCATCAGGCAGGATGAGGCCGGAAAGCGACATAGACCTACTAATAATAGCGGAAAATCTACCAAAAAGCTACTCGGAGAGATTAAAGCTACTCAGGGAGATGACGGCGGGGATGGAGGAGGAGGCCATCAAGCTATGGAGGGAGAAGAAAATTTACCCACTCATGGATCCAATAATACTAACACCAGAAGAGGCATCAAGGATCCAGCCATTCTACCTAGACCTCCTAGAAAACTCGATAATAATCTATGACAAGGACGGGTTCATGGAGAGGATTTTGGAGGGACTTAAGGATAGGTTAAGGAAGCTTAGATCAAGAAAGGTGCTCCTCCCCGATGGATCATGGTACTGGATAGTCAAACCAGACGCTAAAGCCGGAGAGGTGATAGAGGTCTGAGAATGGAAGCCTTAGCAAGAGACTACTTGAAGAGAGCTAAGGCGAGACTTGTGACAGCGGAAGAAGCCTTCAAACGAGGATATTACCCCGAGACGGTCAGATACTCGTAGGAATGCGTCGAGCTCTCCCTAAAAGCACGCCTAAGGATGGTGGGAAATGTATGGAATAGAGGTGGCGGGAAAACCGCCGGGAGAATTGTTCGGAGAAGGGGGGCGGAAGAAGCCCTAAGAAATGCAAAGCAAGTCCATCAACTAGCCAGAAAACTCATCGAAGAAAAGGAGTAAAACGATGGTCATTTTCGTCGCAAGCATGAGCCTCCCAAACTTATCTAAGATCTCTGGCCGCTTTTGGCTACAATCTGAATACATGCTTCGCAAGAGGGGTAAAGGCATAAATGCTAGGTCTTCTAGGGAAATCTTGGGATGAGTAAGAGGAGGAGGCGTAGGGAGGCTCCCATGCCGGCCTCGGCCGCCGGTCTACTCAGGTTCTTTGAGGAGGAGTCTAAGGGATATAAGGTCAGGCCTGAGATAATCCTGATTCTAGCGGGGGTCCTGATCGCCTTGACGGTGATCGCGAATAAGCTCTTCATCTAACTCTAGGCCACGACCTCCTCTAGAGCCGCCTGCCCTATCCCCGTCAGCCTCCAGAGCATCTTTCCCTCAGACTTGAATTTCAATACGATTCTTTCCCTCGACATGTTTCTCAGATGCCTCCTAATGGTTGACGGGCTCAGCTGGATGAGCTCCGCGAGCTCGTTGACCGTTAATGGTCTCTGCTTCAACGCATCTATTATCTTGGATCTCGTCGAGACCCCGCGCCTAACATTCCTTATCCTCCGCAGATAGGCTCTCGGATAGATTGGCGGGTTCTCGGAATGGGAGTTAGCCTCCAAAAACATCACCTCCATCCTCCACGATCCCCCAGATCTTCAGCGGGCTCATCATCAGATCCATCCTCAACTTATTATAATTAAATGGCATTTTAATAAAGAGCTGTTCGGGGTGGGGGCCTGATAGTCTCTAATTGCCATCAAAATATGCGGTTAAGGAGCCCTTTCCTCAGCTTTGGCCAACCCTCGACCTCCACTCCTCAACGGGGTCGTAGCCCAAGAACTTCTTCAATAACTCCCTGCCCTCGGGGCTTATCCTCTCAGGGGTCCATGGGGGATCCCAAACGAGCTCGACGTCGACCTCCCCTATGCCCGCTACATTTTGCTTAACCATCTCCTCAACCCGGTAGAGTAGGATTCCCATGAGGGGGCAGGCGCTCGTGGTTAGGGTCATCTTGATCCTCACATCACGATTCTCGTCAACTTCGACTCCATAGATTAGTCCGAGGTCGTAGATGTTCACGGGGATCTCCGGATCATATATCTGCTTTAAGACCTTGATCACCTCCTCCCTGATCTCCTCTGAAGATGCCATCTCTCCTTCGCGATTGGTCACAAATGGTTATTTAAGTATTGGGGAGGGCTTCGATTCGAGAAAATTAATTACCGATTTTTGGGGGATAGTGTTGGATGAGGAAGGGCCTCGTTATTGGAATAGATTTGGGAGCAACGAATCTCAGGGCCGCCTTGGGAGACTCAGAGCATGGAATAATTAGAGTGGTTAAGGAGAGAACGATCTCGGAGGGAACGTCGGAAGATCTCCTCAACCAATTGATAGGGATCGTTAAGAGAGTAGCCTCCGAAGAGCTGGGCGAGATAGAGGCTATAGGGATTGGGTCGATCGGCCAACTTGACATCAAGAGAGGGGTGCTCGTGAGGGCAGCGAACGTTAGATTCAGAGATGTTCCAATAGTTGATAGGCTCTCAAAGGAATTCAAGATTCCGGCATACATTCTAAACGACTGTACGGTTGCGGCCCTAGGAGAGAAGATCTTCGGGGCAGCGAGAGATCTCTCGAACTTCGTGTATGTTGGGTTTGGGACTGGGATAGGCGGCGGGGTGTTCGTGGATGGGAAGCTACTGCTTGGAAAGGATGGGAACGCCGCTGAAATAGGGCATATGACGATAGATCTTAGCGACGGGTTTAGATGCGGCTGCGGCGGCAGAGGCCATTGGGAAGCATATTGCTCTGGAATGGGAATACCATCATTCGTGAGGAGCTGGATAATCTCTAGGAAGCTGGAGGATCTGAAAAATCCGCTGGTAGACATGGCCATGAAGAACAAGATAACGTCAAGACATCTATTCGAGTATGCTAAGGCGGGCGATGAGCTAGCGTTGAAGATCGTGGATGAGATTGGGAGGATAAACGCGATAGGTTTCGCAAACCTCGTCAACCTATTCGATCCAGAGCTGATAACGATCGGAGGATCGATAGCGTTGAAGAACCCGGATCTGATTCTGCCCCCGATCAAGAGATATATCGGGAGATACGTCCTCAACAGACTTCCGGAGATTAAGATAACGCCTCTGGGCGAGGATATAGTATTGTATGGGGCGATAGGGTTGGCGTTGAAGGGGATCACGTTACGGTAGGGTGATGCCGATTCTACACCTCTATGAAGGACCTATCTAATTGCTCGGATAAGGGTTCTCCAATAACTATTCCCTCGATCGGCCTTATCTCGAAGGTATAGATCGCTGAGTCCGCCTTGCTCCACCTCATCTTCCTCACATAGATGGTCTTCAAGAGCTTTCCACGGAGCCTCACGACCCCCAGGACTATCACCCCGGATGAGAGGAATTCCTCAAACCCGAACCTGCTTAGCCTATTTGATCCGGTGGGTATGTCGCATGTGAGCATGGTGGTCGCCCCAAGCCTCTCCTCCATCATGTTGATTATCTCCCTGAGATACTCTCTAACGATGAACTCTTCCTTAGCCCCCATGGCCAGGGCCGAAATTGGGTCGAGGACTATTCTACTTATCTGCCGGCCGCGGGCTATCTTCTCAATCGCATCAACAAAGGCCTTGCTCTCCTTTCCAAATCTCTTCAAGTCCGACGTGAATAACCTGAACTCGAATGGGTAGAATAATCTTTGATCGATGTAATCCCAGAAGTTCCATCCAAGTGAGAGCGCCCCCCTCAACACTCCATCGATCCTCTCATCGAGGGAGACGTAGATGCACTGCTCACCATTTCTTAAGCCCTCTAGGAGGAATCGGAGGCTGAGTATGGTCTTCCCGACTCCGGTCTCTCCCGTGACCAGATAGGTTCTGCCCCTTAGAAGTCCTCCGCCGAGCATCTTATCGAGCTTCGGTATCCCAGTTGACACCCTATCGGATAACTCCATCAGCCCATCAACCCTCTACGAAACTGGTTCGGATAATTAATTAAGATTTTATCTTGAAGCGTCCGTTCTCGTAGATTACGTCTCCATCTCCATAAACCCTTCCCTCACGCATGTCCAGAATCATATCCCAGTGGATCGCCGACTTGTTTAATCCGCCCGTATCGGGATAAGCCGCTCCGAGGGCCATGTGCATGGTTCCGCCGATCTTCTCATCGAATAGTATTTGCCTCGTATGCCTATCTATCCTATAGTTTAATCCGAACGCTATCTCCCCGAGTCTCCTAGCCCCTTCATCGGTTCTCAATATGTGTTGGAGCTTATCCTCGCCCTTCTCGGCATGGGCTTCGACCACCTCCCCCCTACTGAACTTGAGCTTGACTCCCTCAACTTCTATACCCCCCCAGATCGCGGGATACGTGAACTTAACAACCCCCTCAACCGAGTCTTCTATTGGGGCTGAAAATACCTCTCCAGCCGGCATATTATTGTGGCCATCATCGCTTATCCACTTCCTCCCACCCACCTTCATGAATAGGTCGGTATCCTTCGAGACTATTCTCAATTCATCCACCTTGCTTAGGATCTCAACCACCTTCTTCTGCTCCTCAGCCTGCCTCCTCCACTCCTTGACGGGGTCATCGACATCGACCATACAAGCCTTATAGGCGAAGTCTTCGTACTCAATAGGCCCCATGCCGGCCTCCTGCGCGAGAGCGTTTGTGGGATAGATTGAGGCAACCCATCTCAGCTCGCCCGACGCATGTCTCCTCATGAATATCTCGGTTAACTCTCTCCTCGACGCCCGCCTAAGCCTGAGCTTCTCCGGGTCGACGTTCACGAGAGGCTTGGTATGGCTTCTTGAGCGTATTGAGATCATCACGTCAACCTTCTCTTGGACAAATTTCTCGATCGGCGAGAGA
>Ga0190310_1000384_pt1 | contig 15269 bp, 14 predicted proteins | sample 48700778_MG_FD_165059 | JGI IMG/M metagenome (GOLD analysis project Ga0190310, IMG submission 165059) | Hydrothermal vent sediment bacterial communities from Southern Trench, Guaymas Basin, Mexico - 4870-07-7-8_MG | ecosystem: Environmental > Aquatic > Marine > Hydrothermal vents > Sediment ... | reverse complement strand
TTTACGTTACCGTAATCTAACGCTAAATAGTGATAAAAAAGATATGTGTGATTTCGACTAATGGGTTCGTAATCAATCTTTTTCTTTCTCTAATTTAGCTTTTAACTCTGGAAGAGTTAATCTATCGACCACTCAATTCCCCAACGGTACTTCATGAATAATTACCCAAGTATAATGTTGAGGCTGTTTAGCTTCCTTAACAATTAAATCGGTAATTTTCCTAGATAGCTCAACTTTCTGTTCTTCGGTTAAAACGCCTTTCCCGAAATACATTTCGATAAGAGGTACTTTATCATCTCTAGCTAAAAAGATGGCTAATTCTATTAAAACCTTCTCATTCCAAACAATAGCTCTACAAAGTACTTATGTGAGAAGTTAAGGAAGTTATCGTTCTCTAAAGAGATTGGAAAATGGTAGCCCGGGGGAGATTCGAACTCCCGTCCTCGGCTCCAAAGGCCGAGATGCTTGGCCGCTACACCACCGGGCTCCACCGGGCTATTCCTAACATACCTTTAACCACCTTAAAAACGTTACACCTACATTTCATTAACTAAGACTTTAAATTGAGGCGTTGCTTAAGAAATAGTAGGATTGAGGGTGGTCTTTTACGGACTTTCAACTGAAGGACTCAAGCTCGCTAAATCCCTAATAGGCAAACACGAAGTTACCGTAATAGATGAAAACTTAAGAATGGCCATACCTTTGAATAAGAAAATAGCAAACCTTCCTCCTAGAAGCTTAATCGAACATGACTTAACCCCGATTTCATCCTTTAGCGATAGTCTAGCTAATGCGGAGATAATCTTTTTCGCTCCGAAAATTAAAAAAATAGGAGCTGAAGGAAGAGCTGAAATTTTAATAAGATTAAGGGAACTTTCCCGTTTTCTCCCTAAAGACGTCCTCCTCTTCTATTTATTACCTTTACCTCCTAGAGGTTGCTCAAATACCATCATATTATTGGAGGATCAGAGTGGATTGAGAGAAGGGGAGGATTTCTACTTCCTTTACTATCCCTTAACAAGACAAGGAGGAGTTCAAAAATTCGTAGGGGTCACTTCTCCTAAACCCTTAAAAAAGGTTAAAGAAGTAATAGGGAAGATTGAACCATTGTCTCTTAGCGATGCAGAGATGAAACATTTCAAAACGCTTCTTCAAGAAGCGATTCCAGATGTCCTAGAGCTATCTTTTCCGGGGCTTGGAGGCAAGCTAGTTTATCTAAGCGATGTGATAAAGGGCCTCTTAGATATCTACCTTCTAAACACCTCTATTCAGACCTCTAACCCTCTTTTTCACCTTTCATCCGCGGCTATAAAATCTATAGAGTTTTATCTTAAAAGCCTTGAAAACCATTTGAGACGTATAGTTAAGAGGAAAGGCCTTAAGGCTATAAGAACGCATATCTTGATACTCTGGAGCCTTGATCCTTATGAACTAAGAGGAGATGCTACTAGAACGAGAGAAGTATTGATAAATAGACTTAGAGAGGCTTTTGGCGTTGTTGAAGTTTTAAACGATTTGAAATCGATGAGGCCATCGTACGTTCTGTTGGAAAGGAGCCACATAATTTTAGCATGTACTAAAGAAGACGAAAATCATGTTAAGAAGTATAAGGGAGCTGAGGGACAGGTAAGGATAAGCGTAACGTCGCCTTTATCAATTATTGAGTAGGCGAAGCTTTAATTATCCTCCTCCTCTACGTTACTGTAATATGGTAAAGGTAGGAGTAGTCGGAATTGGATCTTGGGGAAAGAATCACGCGAGAGTTCTCTATGAGCTCAACGCTTTAAAGGCCATATGCGATATAGATAGGGAGAAACTTACTATTAATTCGAAGAAATTCGGGGTTTCCGGGTATACCTCCTTTAAGGAGATGTTGGAAAAGGAAAAGCTAGATGCCGTTATCATAGCGACCCCTACATCAACCCACTCAAGCTTAAGCTTGGAGGCCTTAAAAGCTGGCTTGGATATATTAGTTGAGAAGCCTTTAGCTCCTAATTACAAAGAAGCCTTAAAAATCGTTGAAGTCGGGGAGAGGGAGGGAAGGTTAGTAGTCGTAGGCTATATCGAAAGGTTCAACCCAGCTATATCTAAGCTCAAGGAAATTAAAGAGGAAGGTAGGCTTGGAAAGCTAGAATTTTTAGAGATCGCTAGGGAAAATACGTGGCCCAATAGGATAAGGGATGTAGGCGTGGTTTACGATATAAGCGTTCACGACATCGACATAGCTAGATACGTAAGTAGTGAAGAGCCTATCTGCGTATACGCTAAGCTTAGGAAAACCAGAGGAGAAAGGGAGGATCTCGCCGTTATTACTCTGGAGCATAAAAAAGGGTTAATAACCTCCATAATCTCAATGTGGCTATCTCCTAAAAAGAGAAGAACCCTTAGAGCGATATTTACGAAGGGCGCAGTGAACTTAGACTTCCTAACTCAGGAGGTAGTAATAGAGGATAGCGATGGAACGTATATACCTTCCTTTACTTGGCAAGAGCCTTTAATGCTGGAAGATAAGGCTTTTCTGGAGGCCGTTGAAGGTAAGAGGAAGTTTCCAATAACGGCAAAAGACGCTGTTGAGAATAATAAGATTGCTGACGCTGTTTTCCTCTCAGCAAGTAAGAATATACCAATTTACCTCACCCAATAAAGAGCTTTGGAGGTTTTATTCCTTTAGTCTTCGCATAAACGTTCCTTAGAACCAAGTATAGAAAGAGCCATATAATTAACAGGAGAACGCCTAACGCTCCTCTGCTAACTCCCCTGGTGAACGGAGGGAGCTCTTCGGTTAGGTAAACAGCAATGTTCATTACGAAGAAAAAGAAAAGAAGCATAATCCATGCTATGAGCAATAAGCCCATTATTTCAAAAGTCTCCCTCACCACCTTCAAGCCAACTCACCTATGAATACAGTTGCTATAGCTAAGATAGAGGAAAAGATCGATAATAGTACTATGTTTAGTACTACATCTCTCTCGGTTAATCCCTCTCTAGAAACTATGAGCCTCGTTAAGGTAATGGGAGCACCTTCCTCCTTTGAGCTAATTAAAAGCGGTTCTCCCTCTTTCCTTAAAATTACGCTTATGGGCCTTTTAGCTATGTTACTGTGTTCGATGAACCCTCCTATCGTCGATAGTATGAGAAAACCATTTAGTATAACCGGTAAAAGAGCGACGATCCCTATAACCTCCATCCTCCCCTCTACTACTAAGCCTAAGTAAAAAAGTCCCATTAGCATAGCTCCGCTATCTCCTGGAAAGATCTTCGAGGGATATCTGTGTCTGAGTAAGAAACCAGCAAGCGAGCACAGGAAAATAACTGAGAGAAAAGCTAAAGTCGAGTCGTTCCTCATTATTGAAGCTAGCAATATAGGTATTGTGGATATCATCATCACGGAGGAGACAAGCCCATTAAAGATATCTATCATATTTACGCCATTGGCGATTATAGTTGAAGCTAAAATTAGCAATACCGGATAGATAATAGTAAGCCTAGTTACCCCTATAAAAGGCAATATGGGCTTTGGAAAGTAAATTCCAGAGAGAACTAAAGCTATTCCCGGCAAAGTAAGCAAAAGCACCTTTTCCCTCCCTCCTAACCTCTTAAAATCATCATATAAGCCTATGAGAAATCCTATGGATGCTAAAATCAAAACGCCTAAAATCCTTCGATCCCCATTTAAAAGGAATAAGATTAAGGCGGGAATTAATAAAGAGATAAAGATAGCAGGTCCTCCAGGCCTAGGCACCATGGGTTTTTCCCTTTTATGTACGTCCGGAACGGTCTTTCCCTCCTTCCTTAACACTCCTTCTAAAGCTATTGTAAAGAAGTACGATAACACAAAGGAGAGGACGGAGATAAATAGCAGTAAAAAGTAAAGGTAGACGGACATCGCCATACTTTTCACAACTGTTAGTTTTATATAGTTGCTTTTTTAAGTATCGGTGTTGAAAATAGCAGAGCTGAGGTTTAACTCGAGAGGAGTGTACGTAGAGGGAATTATAACGGAAGTGGGGAAGCCAAGAGAGGTTAACCTTAGAGCAGGGGGTAAGGCGAGGGTAGCTGAAGCAATTTTGACCGATGAAACCGGCTCAATAAAGCTAAACCTCTGGAACGAAGACACAAGAAGGGTCAAGAAAGGAGATAGGGTAAGGATAGAGAACGGATACGTTACCGTCTTCAAAGGGGAGAAGAGGTTAAACGTAGGCAGATATGGAAAGCTATCGGTTAACGAGTAGAGGAGGTAGCCTCCTCTACTATGTTTTTTTATTCTGTGAAAGCTTTTTCCTTAGGTAAAAGTTAAAAAGGTGCAAATCCCTTCGAGAGGAGAAGGGAAATGCCGCAAATAGCGAGGATAAAATTGGTATCTACGGAGATAAAGGACTTAGAGGATGTTTGTAGGCAGATAAAGGAGATGGGGGAGAAGTTAGGGGTTAGAGTAAAGGGACCAATCCCCCTACCGACGAAGAAGCTTAGGATAGTTACCAGGAAAGGGCCTTCAGGTCAAGGAACGGAGACGTGGGACAGATGGGAGCTTAGGATCTATAGAAGGGTAATAGATATAGACGCTAATGAAAGAACGATGACTCAGCTCACGAGGCTTAGGATGCCTCCTACCGTTAACATTGAAGTTAGGCTGAAGATGAGATAATCAGCATTTCCCTCATTTTAGGCTCAAATTTCTTAAACTTCATCCAGAAGAAGCTTATAGAGGTTATATAGAGTAAGGCACAAATGAAGAAGGGAAGATCTACCATACCACTGCTCATTAGATAAGCTCCGAAATAGGAGCTTATAGAATGCGGTAGCCTCCAAAAGGCGGAGCTGAGGCCGGAAGCAAGCCCTCTTTCCCTTTCGTCCACTAACCCCATAATTAAGGACGTTTGAAGGGGATTCGCCATGTTCATTAACAACGTTCTAACTGCGTAGATCATTCCAGCTATTATGAACGCGGGAGTAAACGGCAGGTAGACGAGGAAGACCGTAGAAATTCCTTGAGATAGGACTATAGCCTTAACGTGTCCTACCTTATAAGCGAGCCTTGGAGCGTACAAGAATGAAATAGCTGTAAGCAAGGTGCTGAAACCTAAAATGGGTCCGCTAATGCTATCGTCTATCATGAACTTTAAGCTAAACCAGTAGGGCATCAATGGAACGATCATTCCTGCCCCTAAAGCTATTAGTGAGCTAGCGATTAAAAAGGGGACGAGAACATGTGCGGATCTTCTCGGGAGAATGAAAGGTTCTCTTTTCTCAGCATAGCTTTCCTTTGATATCGTTACGGCGAGGATAGGAGAACCAAGTCCTAATATAGCCATCGATAAGAATAGCACTCTATGGGCTGTTAAGCTAGATCCCGTAAATCCTTGAAGTGGGTATAGGACGGATAAAAAGAAACCTCCTATCGACATTCCGATAGTTCCTGCGAAAAAGGAAAGCGAAAAAGCTCTAGAATCCGATTTAGCTTTATCGGCTAATAGGGCGTTATACGAAGAGCCGAACATAGCTCCCGATAAGCCGGATAAAAAGGCAGCTAGAAGTAACTGCCCAAAGCTTTCAACGTAAGCGAACAGTAAAATAGCTATACAAGAGAAAATTCCTCCTAAGATGAAAACTTTCCTTCTACCGTATTTATCCGAGATGTATCCAAAGGGCCAACTAAAGATCACCACTATTAGCCCCGTTAAGGTAATTATGAAGCCCATTATTCGTCCAGGAAAGCGTAATACCTCAACAATATAATAGGGTAAAGAATAATTCATAGTCCCCGTAGAAAAGGCGGTAAGAAACCAAGCTAGTATTAACCTTCCTACCTCACCTTTCATATAACCGCGATAGGAAGCTATCATTGGCCCTTTTATGGGGTCGACGAGAATATAGGTTATAAGCTTTCTCAATACCTCCTTGTATAAGGGAGTAATAGAGCTGAAAAATTTACCTTACGGCCCATCTTCGATATATTTTATTTAAATTTTATAATGAATATGTAGTTATGAAGAAAAATTTTAAATAATAACTCCTTGAAGGTTATCGATGGCATGTATGACTGGATATCCTTACTTTGTTCCATCATAGCTATAGTTTTCGCGGCTTCCCTATTCTATTACGTCCTCAGATATCCCGAAGGAACCGAAGAAATGAAAAGGATATCAAGCGCTATAAGGGAAGGTGCGAAGGCTTATTTAAAGAGGCAGTACAGCGTTCTTATCGTGTTTATCGCTATCATGTCCATTGTACTCGGCCTCGCTCTGTCGGTATTAGACGCCATAGCTTTCATCTTTGGAGGGATATTATCTATCCTTTCAGGTTATATAGGGATGACCGCTGCTACAAAGGCTAACGTTAGAACTACGGAGGCCGTTAAAAAGGGATTAGATGAAGGGCTAAGGGTGGCTTTCGCAAGCGGATCCGTTATGGGGTTTATAACCGTTGGACTAGGCCTACTAGGCATCTCCATCTTCTACTTGATATACGGTACGGAAGTTGCAAGCTTCATAGCCGCCTTCGGGCTAGGAGCGAGTAGCGTTGCTTTATTCGCTAGAGTCGGAGGAGGTATATATACTAAGGCAGCGGATGTAGGCGCCGATCTAGTGGGAAAGGTGGAAGCCGGGATACCAGAGGACGATCCTAGAAATCCTGCGGTAATAGCTGACAATGTAGGAGATAATGTAGGAGATGTCGCGGGAATGGGAGCAGACCTCCTAGAATCTTACATAAGCGCTGTAATCGCCGTTATGGTGCTAGCAGCCGTTACCTTTAAGGGCGAGCTCATAGTTAAAGGAATGATCGTACCGTTGCTTATAGCGAGCATGGGTATAATATCGTCTTTAGTAGGCTACTTCTTAGTCAGGATCAGGAAAGGAGAGGAGGGAATAGGAGCTTTAGTTAAGGCGTTGAGGAAGGGTATATACACGGCTGCCGTGCTGCATGTTATCCTTTCGTTCCTAGTGATCTACTATTACTTAGGTCCCGAATACATAGGAGTATTTTACGCTATGCTTGCTGGATTAGTAGCTGGCTTATTAATAGATCTGAATACCCAATACTTTACATCGGATATTTACAACCCGACTAAGAACTTAGCGCGTGCATCCCTAACCGGAACAGGCACTACCATCATAAGCGGTTTAGCGTTAGGTATGCTGAGTACGGCGGTACCTGTCGTAGCGGTTGCTATAGCCACGTACATAGCGTATCTAACGGCCGGTCTTTATGGTATAGCTATGGCGGGGGCTGGCATGTTAGCTATCCTCAGTATAACTCTTGCTTCTGATGCCTATGGACCTGTAGCCGATAATGCAGCCGGAATAGCTGAGATGGCACATCTAGGTGAGGAAATAAGGAATAGGGCAAGCGATTTAGACGAGCTTGGAAATACTACAGCTGCAACAGGCAAGGGCTTCGCTATAGGATCCGCCGCTCTTACAACTTTAGGATGGATCGTTTCATACTTAGCCGTAGTGAACGCTATAAGGATGAAAGCCGGTGTTCCTCTTCTAGAATTAAGCTTCACAGATCCCAAGGTTATCGTAGGTATGTTTATAGGAGGGCTGGTGCCGTTCGTATTCTGCGCTGTCGAATTAAACAGCGTAGGAAAGGCCGCCTTCCATATAGTTAACGAAGTAAGGCGACAATTTAGGGAAATTCCTGGCTTAATGGAGGGTAAGGCGAAGCCCGATTACGCTAGGTGTGTAGATATAACTACGAGATTCGCGCTTAAAGAAATGCTCATCCCAGGCTCGCTCGCGGTAATAATACCGATAATCGTAGGATTTGCCCTAGGGGCGGCAGCATTAGCGGGCTTCCTAGTAACGGCAACCGTTACCGGCTTCCTACTAGCGATATTCATGGCTAATGCTGGGGGAGCTTGGGATAATGCTAAGAAGTACATTGAAAAGGGCAACTTAGGTGGGAAGGGCTCCGATGCTCATAAAAGTGCCGTAGTAGGAGATACCGTAGGTGACCCATTAAAAGATACCGCAGGCCCATCGCTTAATATCTTAATAAAGATCATGTCTAAGGTAGCCTTGGTTTTCGCGATATTCTTCGCCTTCATTTAATTTTTTTAACATAATCCTGTAAAAAATTTTTATTGCTCTGCAATTTAAATCTATATTACAAAACAGATCTGGGGTAGAATGGAAGGAAATGCGAGAGAATAAAGAGCTTGTTAGAATGGAAAACATCGTTAAAAGATTTCCTGGAGTAGTAGCCAATGATCACGTGAACTTCGAGCTTAAAAGAGGAGAGATACACGCTCTTTTAGGCGAAAACGGTGCAGGTAAAACCACGCTCATGAACATACTTTACGGATTGTATAACTTAGATGAGGGAAGGATAATAGTGAAGGGGAAGGATATAACTCATCACTCTCCTAAGGACTCTATTAAATTGGGTATCGGCATGGTTCATCAAAACCTCAAGCTCATTCCTTCCCATACAGTTACGGAGAATATAATTTTAGGCTTAGACAGGCCTAAATTCTTTCTAAATTTAAAAGAAGCGGAAAGAAGGGTGAAAGAGCTAGCTGAGAAGTACGGATGGAAGGTAGATCCTAAAGCTAAAATATGGCAGCTATCCATCGGTGAAAGGCAACAGGTTGAGATATTGAAGTTGCTTTACAGGAATGCGGACATATTAATCATGGACGAGCCTACGTCCGTTCTAACTCCGCAAGAAACTAAGCAGCTCTTCTCCTCCTTAAGGAAGATGGCGAAGGAAGGGAGAGGGATAATTTACATTACTCACAAACTCGATGAGGTTTTCGCGGTATGCGATAGAGTAACCGTGATGAGAAGGGGAAGGGTAGTAGCTACTAAGCCGGTATCTGGGACGACTAAAGAGGAGCTAGCGAAATTAATGGTTGGAAGACCCGTTTTATTTAGAATTGAGAAAAGAGAAAAACCTCCAGGAGAGATCATCCTCGAGCTCAGAAATGTTCGAGCTTTGAACGATAAGGGGTTATTAGCGCTAAAGGGGATATCGTTAAACGTTAGGAGACACGAAATACTAGGCATAGCAGGCGTAGCTGGAAATGGTCAACGTGAACTTGCCGAAGTTATAACCGGCCTTAGGAAGGTAATATCCGGAAAGGTAATAATAGATGGAAGGGATGTTACTAATAAAAGCCCCAGAAAGATATTGGAGGAAGGGGTAGCTTTTATTCCTGAAGAAAGGATAGGAACTGGTGTGGTTCCAAATTTAACGGTTGCTGAAAACCTAATATTAAGGACCTATAGGTACAAGCCATTTTCAAATCGGATATTTCTCAACTTTAGATCAATTTTTAAACACGTAGATGAGCTAATAAAGAGGTTCGATATAGTAACTCCAGATAGGAACCTAAAGGCTAAGTTCTTATCTGGAGGGAATATACAAAGGGTCGTTATAGCTAGAGAGCTAACGGGGATGCCAAATCAAGGTCTGCCTAAGCTAATCGTCGCCGTACATCCTACGAGAGGACTAGATGTTGGAGCTACCGAGTACGTAAGAAACGCCTTAATAAAGTGTAGAAATGAGGGTTCCGCGATATTGCTAATATCAGAGGATTTGGAGGAGATTATGAGCATGAGCGATAGGATCGCCGTAATTTATGAGGGCAAAATAATGGGCGTCTTACCTCAAACTCAAGCTAAGGTAGAGGATATAGGGCTTATGATGGGCGGGGTCCCTCTAGAGGAGATCAAAAGATGATGCTTAAGATAACGAGAAGAGGGTCCATATCTAGGTCTTTCTCGGCTTTAATTACCTCCATCTTCCTCCTTCTAGCTTTTTTAGCCGGTTCAGCTCTTTTCCTCTACGCTGGAGTTAATCCGGTAGAGGCTTACTACGCAGTTGTACAGTCCTTCGTTAACCCATTGCTTCTAGCCGAATCGATAACCAGAGGAATACCGATCATGCTCGTCTCCTTGGGACTAGCTATAGCCTTTAGGATGAACTTTTGGAATATCGGAGGAGAGGGACAGCTGTACATGGGCATGTTCGCGGCAACGGGCGTGGTATTATGGAACTTGGAAACACATGTAATCCCCGACCTTTTACTCCTACCCGTTATGTTCTTAGCCTCATTTGTAGTTGCTGGCCTCTGGGGCGTAATAGCTGCTGTCTTAAGAGCGAAGTTAGAGATAAACGAAGTACTTACCACTATCATGCTTAATTATATAGCGATCTTATTCGTAGATTACCTAGTCTATGGACCTTGGAAAGATCCCCATGGATACGGCTTTCCCTTAACTAAACCCTTCCCTCCATCCGCCCTTCTTCCTTCTATACCTGGAACGCATGTAAATATGGGATTAGCTATAGGCATTATCGCGGCGTTCTTAGTCCATGTGTTATTGAGTAGATCTAAGATAGGCTTTGAGATAAGGGTAACTGGAGATAGCTTCTCGGCTGCGAGGTACGCTGGCATAAGCTACTTTAAGATCGCGACTACAGTAATGATGATTAGCGCTGGCTTAGCGGGTCTAGCCGGTTTAACTATAGTGAGCGGCATAATAGGGAGGTTAAGGCCTAGGGCGAGTCCAGGTTACGGATACACTGGAATTATCGTGGCATGGATCTCAGGCTTAAATCCATGGTTGATAATTCCAGTATCAATACTGTTCGGGGGCTTGCTCGTAGCCGGAGATACCCTCCAATCCGCTATGAGACTTCCGTTCGCTATAACTCAGGTCTTTCAGGCCCTCATCCTCATATTTGTAATTATGAGCGAGTTCTTGAAGAAATACCGCATTCAGATAGGAGGTGTTAAAATTTGAGCTTCGACGTTATCGCCTTCATTACATCCTTACTGGTTAGTACGGTTCAAGCTGGAACGATCTACTTGCTTGCCACCGTAGGCGAAATTTACGCTGAAAGATCCGGCGTTATAAACTTAGGATTAGAGGGGATGATAATTATGGGGGCTTTGACATCGTTTATAGTTTCCTTTTATACAGGAGATTACCTCTTAGCTGTTCTGCTTGCTGTGTTAGCTGGTCTATTAATGAGTTTATTGCATGCCTTCATATCTATAAGCTTAAAGGTCAACCAATACGTAAGTGGAATAGCTTTAACAATTCTTGGATTGGGGTTAAGCGGGTTTTTAGGAAGGCCGTTAACGGGAATGACCGTAGAAAAGGTACATGAAATACCAATTCCCGTACTTTCAGATATACCTGTTGTAGGACCGGCTTTCTTTAAGCAAAACGTGTTCGTTTACGTTTCTTACGTCGTTGCTATTTTAGGATGGTACGTACTTTTTAAGACCAGGATAGGCCTAAATATAAGATCCGTTGGAGAGAACCCGTCGATGGCCGATTCTCTAGGCGTAAACGTAACTCTCGTAAGGTATGGAGCTACGTTATTTGGTGGAGCTCTTGCAGGCTTAGCCGGAGCTTACTTCTTCATAGGCTATCAACCGTTCTGGGTAGAAGGTATGACCGCTGGGAGGGGATGGATTTCAATAGCCTTAGTCATCTTCGCTGCTTGGAGCCCATTGAGAGCTATAGCCGGAGCTTATCTATTTGGAGGAGTTGAGGCGCTACAGTTTAGAATGCAAGCCTTCGGTTACGGAACGGCTACTCCGCAGTTTATGTTAATGCTTCCCTATGCTTTAACTATCGCGGTCCTTATAATGTTATCACATCATTCGATAAGGAAGAGAATAGGAGTACCGGCGGCGTTAGGAATCCCCTATTCTAGGGAGGAGTAATTTTAAACGGTCATGTTAAAAAGGCTTATATCGATTCCTAGCTTAACTTCTATCATGGCTAAAAGGCTGACGAGGAGAAGGTTTCTTGGAGTTTCCACGACGGCCGCAATCGGAGCTACGATCGGAGGGGCTATAGCCGGAGGAGCTATAGGTTATTACGCTGGCGTTTCCTCGGTAAAGCCCGAAAAAATCGAAGTTAAAGTACCAGTAGAGAAGAAGGTTAAAGCTGGTTTCGTATACGTAGGGCCTGTAGGGGATTACGGTTGGACCTATGCACACGATAGAGGTAGGCTCTATGCTGAAGAAAAGCTACCTTGGCTAGAAACGATATATATAGAAAGCGTTCCAGAAGCCGAAGCCGCGGGAGCTATAGAGAACTTACTAGCTCAAGGTGCGGATATCGTTTTCACTACAAGCTTCGGATATATGGATCAAACGGCTGAGGCTGCAGCGAAACATCCAGATAAATTCTTTGCACATTGTTCGGGTTATAGGAGCGGAGCGGCCGGAAACGCTCCAGAGAATATGAGCGCTTATTTCGCTGAATTTTACCAATTATACTACTTAAATGGGTTAGCCGCTGGAGCGGTTACTAAGACCGGAGTAGCTGGGTATGTAGCAGCTCATCCAATTCCTGAAGTTATTAGACATATTAACGCTTTCGTTCTAGGCTTTAGAGAAGCGGCAAAGGCTAGAGGTTTCGCAAACCCCAAGGCCTACGTAGTTTGGATCTTCACTTGGTTCGATGTAGCGAAGGCTAGGGAAGCGGCTGTAAGCCTAATCGAAAGTCAAAACGCGGACGTTTTAGCCTTTACCGAAGACTCACCAACCACTTTACAAGTTGCCGAGGAATACACGACTAAGAAAGGGAAGAGGGTTTGGAGCTTTAGCCATTACTCCGATATGAGTAGCTACGGACCTAATTCTCACTTAACTGGTCAAATAGTCAACTGGGGTCCAATATACGTAGATCTAATATCCCAAGTCTATAGGGGATACTGGAGATCGGTAGACATATGGGCTAGAATAGGGGACTATCATCCATATAGGTGGAGAAGATCTGTAGATAAAAGCACGGCCGGAACGAAGGAGGGAGCGGTATATCTAGCACCGCTAAACCCTGCGATTCCTTCAGATATAGTGGCGGTAATTAAGGAAAGGTATGAGGCTATGAAAGAACTGCTATTTGAACCGTTTACTGGACCCATATATGATAATCACGGCATGCTTAGATTGAAAGACGGAGAAAGAGCCGATCACGATATACTATGGAGCATGGACTGGTTCGTAGAAGGCATAGAAAGCGAAATTCCCAAGGGGTAATACCCCTTACCTTTTCTTTTTAACATCTTTATATAATCCTCTTCACGTAATTTACCTATCTTGAAGGTCATCGCTACAGGTATAAGCGGTAGCGGTAGAGGGGAATACCTTAAGGAAGTATGTGGATTTGCAAAAAAGAAGGGAAAGGATGTAGTGTTGTTCGACGTCGGAAAGATGATGTTTTCTACAGCGGAAAAGCTAGGAATAAAAATTCCAGAGGACAAGATCTTAGATCTCGCTCCTTCTACTTTAAGCTACTTGAGAACTACTGTGTTTGAACAGATTTTGAGGGAATCGAAAGAGTATGAGAACATAATAGTAAGTACTCATGCATGCTTTAGATGGAGAAAGCACCTCTTACAAGCCTTCGATTTCCACTATTTAGATCAGCTAAAGCCGGATATGTATATTGTAATCATCGACTCCGTCTCCTCAATAAAGGCTAGATTGGAGTTTAGGGAAGCGTGGAAGGGAAGGCTAAAGCTTAAGGATATAATAGTATGGCGTGATGAGGAAGTCTTCATAACTAAATCGGTTGCCGATTTCCAAAAAAGGCCTTTCTACGTTATCGCTTATCGAGAACCTCCCGAAACTCTATACAGGCTGATGTTTGAGCCTAATGTAAGAAAGACCTACTTAAGCTACCCCATGACCCACTCAAAAGAAGATTCAATAGAAATTGAAAGGAAGGACAAGTTTAGGGATGCGCTTAGAAAAGCAGGCTTGATAGTTTTCGATCCTGCTGAAATAGAGGATGTAAAGCTGTTGAAGTTAGTCGGAAAGTTTAAGGACGAAGTAGAAGTAGAGGTAGATGGCTACAAGGTCGCTATCCCTAAGGAGGAGATAATTGAAGTAGAAGAGGATATACAACATCAAACGGTCGCCAACGATTATCAGCTAATAGATCAGAGCGATTTCATTACAGTTTACTACTATCTACCCGTTATGTCTCCAGGAGTTCTTTCAGAGATGACCTATGGCTTTACCAACAATAAACATGTATACGTTGTGTTCAAAGGACCGGAAAGCCCTTTCTTCAGATACTATTCTACGAGGATCTTCAAGGATGAAAGCTCACTGTTTAATTTCTACTTTAAAGAGGGCTATATAAGGGAAATACCTAAATGGAAAAGCTAAGGTATTTCAGATTCAGCTTTTTCAATGGCCTTTTTAATCTTGCTTACTACGTCTTTAGGAAGAGTGACGTCCTCTTTTCTAACCTCTACGGGTCCTAAAATAACCAAACCCTTTCCCTTTACGATGTCTATCTGATGTAAATTCAAGCTATGTTCGGTTTGCCTCATCTTTTCGATTATCAAGTATCTCCTTAGCTTTCCCCCTCTTAGAGCTCTCCTAAACCTTATAATACCATCCGCTACATGCTCCAATCCCCATCCGAAAGCCTGTGATGTACTTATCGCGTATTGAGACGTCGCCAAAACGGTAAAATCCCATTTAGATAATACCTTCTTTAAATAGTAGCTATACCTCCTCGCCATAGCGGGCTTATCTAACCAGAAAGCACTCATTGAATCTACAACCAATCTCGCTCTACCATATCCTAAGTAGCGTTTAGCTTCCAGTATCTTTTCAACCAAATCTTCAAGTTCGAGGCTCCTTAAGCTCCACTGATCCTCCTGTCCCATTAAAGCATCTATTATGACTAAAGCCTTTCTATCGATCGCGTCTTGCAGATCTATGCCGAATTGGCTAGCTTGAACTATAATCGACCTCCTACTTTCCTCGGTTGTAACGTATATGCATTTATCCCTTTCTTCAATCCCCTTTGCGATGAACGAGATGCATAATATAGTTTTTCCAGTACCCGGTTCTCCTGTTACAGCTACGAAGAACCCTCTAGGTATTCCTCCTTCTAGGATTCTATCTAAGCTTTCTACCCCTGTGGAAAGCCTTTCCATTATGACATTTAGCAGGGAGGCATATCATTTAACGTTAACGATAGATACTAAGCAGCAACTTATTTATTGTACATCTAAATAAAATCGATTGTGAGAAAAAAGTACGGCCTATTAACCGAAAGACAGCTAGAAATACTCAGGTTGAGGAGAGAGGGGTTTAACTACAAGGCGATAGCTAGGAAGTTGAAAACCACACCTGAAAATATAATGATTTTAGAGAAGAGAGCGAAGAGGAACATCGAGGCCGCAAAAGCTACTTTAGAGTTCGCTTGTTCTCTAGGAGGAGGTAAGGTAATCGAGCTCAAGCCTGGGACTAGAATGGTAGATATCCCTAGAAT
>Ga0190310_1000383_pt1 | contig 15285 bp, 14 predicted proteins | sample 48700778_MG_FD_165059 | JGI IMG/M metagenome (GOLD analysis project Ga0190310, IMG submission 165059) | Hydrothermal vent sediment bacterial communities from Southern Trench, Guaymas Basin, Mexico - 4870-07-7-8_MG | ecosystem: Environmental > Aquatic > Marine > Hydrothermal vents > Sediment ... | reverse complement strand
CCATTGTATGCAGTCGATATAGAAGGTGTAGAAATAGTTAATGTATATCGGCATCCAAGAGCTGAGAAACTATACATTACCAAAGCTGAAGGGGGGTATGTTGCTGTTTCTTGTTTGTGGGTCTTTTTAGGGTTTTTGTAGGTTTTGGTGTTGGATGTTTTGGTGTTGTGAGGACTTATAAGCTCTGCTGGTTTAAAATATAGTTGGCCGCTGGGATGAAGCCGTGCTTCGCCGATGGCTCTGGAGATTAAAAACAATCCTCTAGAGCCGTAGGCGGGGCATGGCCAAGACCGTGATGAACCAGCCTACGGAAACCTAAAAAGACCGTAGGCGGAGAACGGTAGGCATATCTATATTAACTATTTCATTACTTCTACTTGATTTGGTGATGCTTGTTTGAGTATAGAGGATAGATTGCCGAGGCTCTACAAGTATAGTGATCCTGTTGATGTACTGGAGATGTTTAAGCCGTATATTAGGTCTTCTACTAGTGAAGTTGATATACGATATGCTTATGGATATGTATTGGCTGAGGACATATATGCTCCCATAGACAGACCGTTTACAGATATATCTCATGTAGATGGCTATGCTATTAGGAGTATTGATACTAGAGGAGCCTCTTCTAGGAATCCTATCAAGCTAAAGGTGGTCAAAGATGTAGATCCTAGGAATGCCCATGAATATACTATTAAAGAGGGTGAAGCTGTATTTGTTGAGACAGCTTATCCATTACCAGTTAATGCTGATGCTGTTGTTCCTGTAGAGTCTGTTAGGAGGGAGGGTGATACGGTTTATGTGTATAGAGAGGTTAAGAGTGGCTCTGAGGTTTTTAGGAAGGGATCTGATTTTAGAATGGGTGAAAAAGTTGCTTCAAGAGGAGATGTCATAAACCCAAGTATTCAGAGAATATTAATGGATCTTGGCATAAAATATGTCAAGGTCTATAGGAGGCCTAGAGTAGCGATCATTGGTGTTGGAAGTGAATTAACAGACGAGGTAGTTGAGCCATCAACAAGCAAGATAACAGCTTCTTCATCATACTTTCTTAAGCATATCCTTGAGCATCAGGGGGCTAAAATAGCCTATATGGGTTTAGCAAAGGATGATCCTAATGATCTTATTTCCATGATAAATTATCTGTTAAGGAAGAGAATAGATCTGATAATAACTATTGGAGGCGTCTCTATGGGGCCGAAGGATTTTACATGGATCACGATCTATCAGTATTATAGGCCAAAAATATTCTTCAGAGGCCTCAAGATTCATCCAGGAAGATCAACTAGTGGTATATTAGTTGAAGGGATACCAATAATAAATCTACCGGGTTTACCTCAATCAACACTATCGGGTACATTATTCATTATATTACCCATTATTAACTATATGTACGGCCGTGGATTCCATGTAAAGCTGCCATTTATTGATGTAGAGATCGATGATGATTATGTATTTGATAAATATATGGGATTCTATAGGCTTAGATTTCTTAAAATAAACTATAATGAAGGTAAAGCAAAGATTATACGTGGCCTTGGATCATACCATGTATCAATATTCACTAGATCAGATGCCTTTACCATAATTAAACCTGGAGTAAAGAGAATATTCAAGGGTGAAAGAATAAGAGCATATTATTTAGAACCTATTTATAAATATAATAATACTACAACCTATACTTGATCTTAAGTACTCATTTTATGACGTAAATCAGGCTTATTGGAAAATAGTGTTTAGGCTCTATATAATTGGCTGATTGCTTAGTATTTATTCAGTCTAATAGTATGGTAAATAATATTTGTCTTCATTAAAAGAAATGCTATTTGGCCTATGTTCCAAATAATTTTTTATGCCACGAACACATTATTTTAGGCCTTAGGTGTCTATAGTGATATTGAGAGGATTGAGACTCATACTGTTTGATCTCGATGGTACGTTAGTAGATAGCGAAGATGCTATTGTAGAGAGTTTTAGGAAAGCTAGTGAATTAACTGGTGTTAAGATCGATCTTAATAAATTAAGGAATCTTCTTGGACATCCATTAATGGATGTTGTTAGAGGATCCCTCGTTGAAGAAGTTGATGAGCAAAAATTAATGGAGTATATTAGGATAAGGAGGAAAATAATGAATGAAATATGGAGAGATAATGTAAGATTATTTCCCGATGTCGTACCAACTTTGAAAAAGCTTAAAGAAAGACAATACATGCTCGGTATAGCTTCTTCAAGCATCGTAAGTAGGGTTAAAGAATTTCTAGAATATTTTGGAATAATCCATTATTTCGACGTTATCTCGGGTGTCATAGAAAATAAAATACTTGGAAAACCAAGACCAGATACAATACTCTATGCGATACAAATGGCTGGTACTAAGCCTTTTGAAACACTTTATGTAGGTGACATGGAAGTTGATTGCATTGCTGCTCGCAATGCAAATGTGAAATTTATTAGAATAGCTCGAAAGAAAAATAGTCCATGGAAATGCAGGCCAATAGCTACTATAAAATCTTTAACAGATCTTCTAGATCTTTTACTATAAATACATCCATAACATTATATATTATAAGAAGTTTTAATGATAATACATGCAATTCCATGTTGTTAATTCAACTAATCAAATAATTTATGATAGATAATTATATAGGGCTGCTATAATTTTCTTTTCAGCCCGCCTTAAATGTTCTAAGAATGTAGTATTAGTTGTATTAAGATATTTTGCTACCTCAATTGAGGAATGTATTCGTGGCCACTCAAAGTATCCTAGTTCATAAGCTGTAGCTAAAACCTTCTTTTCTGAAGGAGTTAGTCTGTATAATAATTGCTGGACCCTGAATTCCTTAAAGATATCTTCTGGCTGTGCTAACTTGATCCAGGCATCGGTTTCAATGGGCGAAAGATCCTTTACTAATTTCTCTAATTTTCTAATTACAGAGTACTTTGGTATCAAGATAGGATATAACTCTATTCCTTTCTTAACAACACAATCTCCAAGAATTAAGGAATTTGTAGAATATACTGCACGTAGGACACCAGTCAATTTCCTAGAAACAGCTAATCTTGCACCATAAGGGTATCGCTGAAGTACCTTAATAAACGCTGTATATTTGCTTTGCTTAAGTAGCTTAATAAGATCATCTAGTACATATTTAGCGTTTTCATGGTAAAATTCTAGCGTTAAATATGTTGTAGAACCTATTAATGCAATCATTTTCCACATTATCTTGACATCAGGCCATTTCTCACCAAATTTCTCCCAACAAGAACCAATATGTTTCACATAAAGATATCCAAAGATATCCTTCATAATTTTTACCTTAATATATAGGTAATTTCGATTTGAATATTCTTGGTATATCATTTATAAATTTTTCTTTTAAATATTTTTTTGGTGGAAAATATTGCCCACTACATTAGTGGCTTTCCTTGTATTATTAATAGTCTACTTGATTGGAATAGCCATTGGTGTATGGTATTTTATCTATGGAGCTAAAGAAGAGGTGGTAAGTGAATGAATGAAGCCGGAATAATAGTTATTGCATACCTTATATCAACTATTATAATAGGTATTATAACGGCAAAGTACATGAAGACTCTTGCGGACTACATTGTAGCTGGCCGTAGATTGGGTCCATGGCTTGTAGCTTTAGCATTCAATTCGACGGCTTTAAGTGGATGGCTAATATTAGGAGTTAGTGGCTGGGCTTATAGACAAGGCTTTCAAGCTGCATGGACGCTATGGGGCAGTGGATGTTTTGCAATTCTCGCTAGCTATATAGTACTAGGCAAATATATTAGGAGGTTTTCAAAAATAACTGATTCATTAACAGTTCCTGACATGCTCGAACTAAGATACTATGATCAAAAGAAACACATTATTAGATGGTTATCTGCTATAATAATATTCATTTCAACATTGATCTACATGGGTGGACTGGAAGCATCTGTAGCAAAAGGCTTTAACTACGTATTTGGATTAGGTAAAACAGAATCAGTTATATTAGCAACAGCTATTGTAGTACTATATACTTTATTAGGCGGTATATTAGCAGCTGCATGGACTGATGTAATACAAGGCATCTTAATGGTTATAACATCGGTTATGTTATTGGTAGCAGGCTTTAAGGCTGCTGGTGGACTAGAATTGTTTGCAAAAGCTGATGCAATAGCTACTCAAGATCCAAGTTTCGTACTTACCCCATGGCAATCGGCATCTGTCGTGTTCTATGGTATAAGCTTGATCTTGTTTGCATCAATCCTCTCTTATATGGGTCAGCCACAGCTATTAAATAAGTTTATGGCGGCTAAAGACGATCCTACTATTAGAAAAGCAAGTCTCATTTCATTAATAACTCAAATAGTGCTTTTCATAGGTGTCTTCATAGCTGGAATAGCTGCCAGAGTTGTCTGGATGGATAAGTCTTTATTACCAAATGCTGATACAGAGCTTGCTGCACCGTTTCTTGTAGAAACTCAGCTTGGACCCCTTGCTGTGGGCATACTTTGGGCTGGTACATTGGCTGCTGTAATGTCTTCAGCGGATTCATTAATGGTCATGGCTACTTCCGCTATTGTTAATGATCTCTATTACAAGGTGTATAATCCAAGGGCGTCGCAAAAACATTTGGTATTACTTAGCAGAATTGTAACTATAATAATAGGTATACTTGCTATTATAATAGCTTTTCAGCCAATGCTACTGCTATGGAGTATATGGCTTGGTTGGTCAGGTTTAGCCATATTCGTGACACTTATTCTACCGGGACTATTCTGGAAGAGGGCTACAAGAGAAGGAGCTATAGCAGCCTTAATAGTGAGCTTTGTAACTGGTGCCATATGGGTATACTTTGGACTACATAAAACTATAGCACATGTTGCAATGCCATCATTACTTGCTGGATTTATAACAATTATAGTGGTTAGTTATCTGACGAAAGAGCCTCCTAAGGAGATCATGGATTTAGTTGAAAGGGTAAAGAAAGGAGCTGGATAAGTATCTCCATGATATGTTAAAAGGGATCAGGATATGAGAATAGAGAGAATAATACATGTAGTTGATACACACACGCAAGGAAATCCTACTAGAGTAGTTATTGGCGGGTTTCCATACATTCCTGGAAAAACCATGATTGAAAAAATGAATTATGTGAAGAAGTATTTAGATGATCTTGTTAATGGTATAATTTGGGAGCCACGTGGCCATGATGATATGGGAGCCGCGATCATTGTTCCTCCAGTATCCCAAGAGGCCGATTTAGGCGTTATATTTAGAGGAGCTACGGAATACTTGGCAATGTGTGGACATGAAACAATAGGTGTTGTTACAGCAGTTATTGAAACGGGAATTGTTAAGATGGAAGAACCAATTACTACTGTAACTCTTGATACACCTGCAGGTATAGTAGTAGCTAAGGCTAAAGTAAAGGATGGAAGTGTAATGAATGTTACACTTAGGAATGTTCCTTCATTCTTGTATATGGAGAATTGTTCAGTTAATGTTCAAGGACTTGGTGAAATTGTTGGAGACATAGCTTTTGGTGGTAACTTTTATTTTTTAGTTGATACCAGTAAAGTGGGCATAGACATTGAAACTATTGAAATTGATAAATTAATAAATATAGCTAATAAGTTAAGAGAGGCTGTTAACAAAACTTACAAGGTATCTCATCCATTGATCCCTGCAATTAATGAGATCAATGCCACGGTCTTCATAGCTCCTCCCTCCCATCCTAAGGCCGATCGTAAACTGATATATATTAGAGGAACTCATATAGATAGATCTCCATGTGGAACTGGTACTAGTGCTGTTATGGCCTCATTCTATACAAAGGGCCTTCTTAAGAAAGATGTTTTCATAAGTGAGAGTATTCTAGGCACTCTCTATAAAGGAAAAATTGTTGGCAAAACTAGGATTGGTGAGTTTAATGCAATTATCCCTGAAATTACAGGGAAGGCTTGGATCCATGGCTTTAACACGATAATGATAGATCGTACTGATCCGTTTAAATATGGTTTCAGATTGCGAGAGAGGATCATGAAACCAATAGGTATTGATCCATACTCATGGATAAGTGATGATGGTGAAGAAGATGGTTAAGAGAATATGGAATCATCCAATACTAGGAGAATTCAAACCTAAAAAACAAATTATTTTTTATCTGGATAATATCGAGATAAAGGCATATGAAGGAGACTCTATTGCTAGTGCCCTTTGGGCGAATAATATTAAAGTTTTTAAATATAGTGAAAAATATCATGAACCAAGAGGTCTTTATTGTGCCATAGGACTTTGTAATTCTTGTACTATGATAGTTGAAGGAATTCCCAATGTAAGAACATGTATTTTCCCTGTAAAACAAGGTCTTCATGTGAAGCGTTCTAATGGGAGATAGCTATGAAGGATGTATATGATGTTGCTATCATTGGTTCCGGACCAGCTGGATTAGCTGCTGCAATAGAAGTTGCAAAACATGGCTGTAAAAAAGCTGTAATTTTAGATGAGAATTTTAGGCCAGGGGGCCAACTCTTTAAACAAATACACAAGTTCTTTGGCTCTAAAGAGCAATATGCTGGAATAAGAGGATTTGTAATTGGAGAAACTTTAATGAATGAAGCAAAGGATCTAGGCGTAGAGATTTTATTGCGTACTAGTGTAATAGGACTATTTAATTCTAACTATGATGTTAAAACAATAGGTATTTATAGCCATGATAAGGGAGTTCGAGAAATTAAAGCAAAAAGGATTATTATAGCAACAGGTGCTAGAGAAAACGTTATAGCTTTCCCTGGATGGACTTTGCCCGGTGTTATGGGGGCTGGAGCAGCTCAAACGCTGATGAACATATATAGGGTGTTGCCAGGAGAACGTGTATTAATGATCGGATCAGGTAATGTTGGTTTAATTGTTACTTATCAGCTACTTCAGGCCGGAGCTAAAGTGGTTGGGATTGTTGAGGCTATGCCTAAAGTAGGAGGATGGGGGGTACATGCAGCAAAGATTTTAAGAATGGGTGTTCCAATTTTCCTGTCACATACAATCAAAGAAGCCATTGGTAAAGAATATGTGGAGAAAGCTGTTATATGGGAAATAGATAGGAATTGGAAGCCGATCAAGGGTACAGAGAAGGTATTTGAAGTTGATCTTATATGTTTGGCAGTGGGTATGATACCTAATATTGAATTAACTAGAATGGCGGGATGCGAGCACATATATATTAAGGCATTAGGTGGATGGGTGCCGCTTCATAATATGGGAATGGAGACAACTGTGAAAGGTGTATATGTTGCAGGGGATGTAGCTGGAGTTGAAGAAAATAGTGTAGCTATAGAAGAAGGCAGATTAGCTGGCATTTCTTGTGCCGAAGCTTTGGGCTTAATCGATTCTAAAGAAGCCGTAGAGTATAAAGAGACGATTTGGAAAAGACTAGATGAATTGCGATCGGGTCCTTTTGGAGAACATAGAAAGAAAGCAAAGTATCTCATTTTGCAAGAATATGAAAAGAGGATGAAAACATGAGTGAAACCAACAAAAGAGTATTGGGAGTAAATATAATTGGCATACCTACTGAGGAGGAATACTGGAATTGTCCAGGCGTACCATCAGAGAAGAGAATGCTCAAGGGTCCAGTAGCAGTTATAGAATGTTTTCAAGAGATTCCATGCAATGTATGTGAAGATGCATGTCCCTTTGGAGCTATAAAAGTAGGCCATCCAATAACTAATTTGCCCGTGTTAGATGAAGATAAATGCAAAGGCTGTAAATTATGTATACCAATATGTCCTGGCCTAGCTATTTTTGTTGTAGACTTAAGCCGGGAAGGAGAGGCAAGGATCTCTCTTCCTTATGAATTTTTACCTGTTCCCTCTGTAGGTGAGGAAGTAGATGCACTTGATCGATGGGGGCGAGTTGTTGCTAAGGCAAAAGTCGTTCAAGTATTATATAGTGAAAAATTTGATAAGACATATATTATTACAATATCGGTACCTAAGAAGTATGCTTTTTTCGTAAGATCAATAAAGGTTAGGAGGTGATATTTTGAAGCGTTCTCTGATAATATGTAGATGCGAAGAAGTTACTGAAGAGGAAATTAGAGAGGCTATTCGTAAAGGGGCACGTAGTATTAAGGAGATAAAGAAAATGACAAGGGCTGGAATGGGTATTTGTCAAGGTAAAATATGTTCATTACTTATTGCTAGAATTCTTGCTGAAATGACTAATAAGAAACTATCAGAAATAGAATTGGATACTCCTAGACCGCCTCTTCGTCCTATACCTTTAAATGGCTTCAAAGGAGGTGAGAAAGAATAATTCTTAGAGGAGGAAGAACAATATATGGAAACTTTATTGGAATCCTCATGTTAAAAACAAAATTCCCCCGGATACCTGGTGATATTGGTAACTTTTCTACATTTAATTTTCCAGTAGTCTATAGGATTGTAAGAGAAGCAGGAATAGACAATGTAGCTAGAAAAACCGATATCGGATTGTTGGATGCATTCATAAGGGAGGCTAAGGAACTTGAAAATATGGGTGCGAAAGCTATTACGACATCCTGTGGATTTCTATCATTATTCCAAGATGAACTTGCTAGATCTGTTAGAGTACCATTGTTTACATCAAGTCTTTTACTAGTTCCATTAGTGAGTATGATGATTGGAAAAAGAAAAGTTGGCATAATTACAGCAAATTCAGAAAATCTAACTAGGAAACATTTAGAAGGAGCTGGAATAGATCCTTCAGTACCTATTGTTATAAAAGGTTTAGAGGATAAAAAAGAATTTTCCAAGATGATTTTAAATGATAACCCAGTAGGTGATATTGCTAAAATAAGAGAGGAAGTAAGGGATGCTGCTAGAGAATTAGTTAGAGAAAATCCAGATGTGGGAGCTATTGTTCTTGAATGTACAAATCTACCTCCATACGCTAAGATTATTCAAGAAGTTACCAATTTACCTGTATTCGATATTACGATATTGACTAACATGGTTTACAATTCTTTGAACAGAAAAGAATTCGTACCTAATATTATATGGTGATATCATGGAAAAAGTATTAAAAAGTGAAGTAGTCGTAATTGGTGGGGGAGTAATTGGTTCCTCAATAGCATATTACCTGTCTAAACAAGGAGTCAGCGTTATACTGCTTGAAAAAAGAGGTATTTGTTTAGGAACTTCAGGCGCTTGCGATGGATTATGCTTTGTTCAAACGAAAAAACCAGGAATTATTTCAAAACTAGCATTGGAAAGTTTTAAGGAATTTGAAAAACTCAGTAAAAGCCTTCCCTACCCAATATATTATCAAAGAAAGGGTGGACTAGTTCTTATAGAGAATGAGTTTGAAAGAAAAATTATGGAGGAATTTGTAAGTAGACAGAGAGAACACGGCATAGATATTCGCCTAATAGATCTTGAGGAAGCTAAAAAATACTGTCCACTTATTTCAGATGATTTAGCTGGTGCAACCTATTCTCCGCTTGATGGCCAAGTAGATCCTATACATTTGAATATTGCGTTCCTAGAAGGTATTAGAATGTATGGTAATGAAATAATCTTTGGATCAGAAGTTGAAAAAATAGTTGTTGAGAACAAGAGTGTCAAGGAGGTTAAGACGAAAAATGGTTTAAGAATAAAAACAGACATAGTCGTGAATGCAGCAGGCGTAGAGTCTCCTCTTATAGGTAAAATGTTGGGTATCAATATACCAGTTATACCGAAAAGAGGACAATTATTGGTTACTGAAAAATTGCCTCCACTGATTAAAGTCCCTATTCTAAATGCTAAGTACATATGTGTAAAGCTTAATCCGGATATTTTGAAGGATATGGATGAGAAAATGAAAAGAATGGGTGTAGGCCTTGTTGTAGAACAAACAGAAGCAGGTACGATATTAATTGGAAGCACGAGAGAATACGTAGGTTTTAATAAAAATGTTACATTCGATGGAATGAAATTAATAGCTAAAAACTTACTTAGATATTTACCAAAACTTGGAACATTTAATATAATACGTGCATTTGCTGGTCTAAGACCATCTACGCCTGATGGATATCCTATATTGGGTCCTACTAAAAAGATCGAGGGATTCATTGTTGCTACGGGTCATGAGGGAGATGGTATAGCATTATCCCCAATTACGGGAAAATTGATCTCTGAAATAATTATAAGGGGAAAAAGCTCCATTCCACTTGATCTTTTTTCACCTGATCGTTTTAATTAATTCATATAGGTGATAGCATGAAAGCTTCGAAAGCCCTATTAGAAATGTTAAAACAATATGAAGTTAAACACGTTTTTGGATTACCTGGAGAAACAACTCTATCATTATACATGGAATGGCATAACTATCCAGAGATCACGCATATAATGGCAAGGGATGAAAGAAGCGCTTCATTCATGGCAGACGCATATGCTAAAGTATCCTTTAAACCGGGGTTATGTGAGGGTCCAAGCGTAGGCTCTACCCATCTTATTCCAGGTGTTGCAGAAGCATATAAATCATCTACTCCTATGATCGTCATAACAACAGATATACCACTACATTTAGAGAAAAAGAATATGTTGACAGGACTTGATCAAACATCATTATATAGGGGTATAACTAAAGAAACGATCACTATAACAAAAAGTATTGAAATACCGCATATAATACGAAGAGCTTTTCGCATGGCAACAACTGGAAAGCCCGGTCCTGTCCATATACGGATTCCAATGGACATTCTTGAAGAGGAAACTGAAATAAACGATATATATGCGCAAAAAGACTTTACAGTCTATCCAGGGCATAGGCCTATTGCGAATATAGAGAAAATAAAAGAGGCTATTAAGCTATTGTTGTCAAGTGAAAAGCCAGTTATTGTTTGCGGCCAAGGAGTATTGTATTCCCAAGCTTGGGATGAGGTCATAGAACTCGCTGAGCTTTTAGGTATACCTGTTGGTACAACAATGACTGGAAAGGGCAGTTTTCCAGAAATACATCCATTATCCATAGGAGTTATTGGGGCTCGTGGTGGAACTAGTTTTTCAAATAAAATAATAAAAGAAGCTGATCTCATATTCTATATAGGATGTAACACAGACTCGGCTGCAACTGATAAATGGACTCTGCCTTCATTTAAAGAAGGGAAGAAAATTATTCATCTGGATATAAGCGAGGCGGAGGCAGGAAACAACTATCCTACTGAAGTAATTTTAATAGGTGATGCAAAGGCAACACTAAGAATAATGATAGATCTTATAAAAAGTAGTGTGAAGAAGGAGAAATATAGTGAAAAACCTCTAATAAAACGTATTCTTAAAGAGAAACAAGAATTTGAAGAAAAACTGAAAGAATACATGGAACTCAAGGATACGTTTGTGAATCCTCTTAAATTCATAGCCGAATTATCTAAGAACGTTCCTTCAAACCATGTCATTGTTACTGATCCAGGTGTTAGTGCGATTTATACATCAGCATTCTATAAAGTTAAGCAGGCAGGCAGAACCATTATATTTAATTATTCACTAGGGTCATTGGGTTATGCGATACCCGCATCTGTCGGAGCTTATTTCGCTAGGCCAAATAGCTGTATAATTGCTTTAACTGGTGATGGGAGCTTTGGATTTGCTGCTGGTGAATTGGAAACAATTAGCAGAATTGGAGGAAACATAAACATTATACTATTTAATAATCAAAGCTTTGGATGGATAAGAGCTTCAATATTCTTCAAATATGGCCCTAAATACTTTGCAACAGAATTTAAGCCCATTGATTACATAAAAATTGCTGAAGGATTCGGATTTGAGGCATTTAGAATAGTTAGATCAGATGATATAGAGAAAGTTCTTCGTAGGACCCTATATTCTACTAATCCATCGTTTATAGAAATTGTTGTAAGGCCTGAGGATAAGCTTGTTCCACCAGTCCCCAGCTGGGTAATGAAAGCCAAGGAAATGGGTATAAAATATATATATTAATTTTTAAAGATAATACCAATAAGTAGGCTATGAATTCATGCTAAACAAAGTTAAAAATATGAAATCCCCTATCCATTAAATTCCAATTTTTTATGTATATGTTTATTGGTGTTAGTATTGGGTATAATAGCTCCTGAGGACTTATCAAAGATATTTAATATTCCATTGGAAGAACTAGACTGTGCTGGTCTGAGATTGACATTATCTAATGTATATAATATAGATTCTACTGGAATGATCGAAATTAATGGGAAAAAACTCCCTAAATATGTTGAAGTAAGACCAGTAAATAATATATTTCATTTAAAGCAAGGAGCTTATCTCATAAAGTATAATGAGTATATACGAGTACCTTCAGATACTATAGCATTAGCTATACAGAGATCTAGTTTATTGAGAATAGGAGCATCTCTTTATACAGCTGTATGGGATCCTGGTTATGAGGGAAGAGGCTCTGGTTTATTAGTAGTTCATAATAAAAATGGAATATATATTGAAAAAGGTGCACAAATAGCTCAGCTTGTATTTATTAGAATGAATAAGCCAACCAAAAAATTATACCGAGGCAGCTATTTTAGAGAAAAATAGATTTACATATTCTCAAGACTATATATGAATTCATTCATGTAATCTTTTATAGGAGCTATCTCATCTTTCCATGGTTCGAGGAGTTCCCATGCCTTATCTGGATTTTCAGCTATTTTAGTAAGTATTTTAAGCATATTACAATATTCTTCATCGGCTCCATCTATAGCTCTACAAATGCTTATAGGATCTATCTCATATTCTAATGGTTCTATTATATTAGCCTCTTCTTCAATAAGGGGTAATCCATAGTAAGTAGGATTGATCCCATTTGTATATAGTGCCATAGAAACTGCATTGATCTCTTCTTTACTAGGTTCTGTACCCAGCCATAATTTCAAGATCTCATAGTCTCCCTCAATAGTTCTCGATACTAAATAGCCGAAGTCTAGATCTTTTAATCTATATGAAATTATTTTCGGCAATGTATCAAGTAATAATCTCATGGGGTCAGAGGTTATAGTGTAATTAGATAATTGTGTTATTGATTCCTTAATTGAATCAACATAGATCTTGTCTAGATCCATTTTATAAACAGCAGTATATGAGAGGACACCTTCACTAATTACACCTGTGGGAATAATGCTTTTACCTAGTATTTCATGTATGATCCCTGATATAGTCCATCTAGGCTCTTCTTTATTGTAGTAAACTATGGCTCTTCTATTATCCAATAATTTATGCGTTGTTAAATACAATATTAAATACCATGAATATGTTCTATATGGTTTAGTAACTATTATTTGATCGAGTTTTTCCAATCCCTTTTCAATAAACGCTCTTATATCCTCTTTTAGATGGGCTCTAAAATAATTAATTATAAATCTCTTTTCTTTCTCTTCAATGCCAGTAAGCTTTAAGCCCAATTCGCTACTAACATAACCCATTCATAGCACCTATTTAATCCATCCTTGAGAGATTATTATCTACCAATACTAGTTAATTAAGGATTATGCTTGTATGAATAGGAAGGGATCTAACGGAAGATATTATCTATAGCTATTTATGGAGCCTTGACACAATAGTATAAACTATAATATTGATCTCTAATGTATTAATTAGTTTTTTAGGAGGTCTCTTGCCTTTATATTTGGCTGGAATAGGATCACTGCAATACATAGCCTCGCTGAGTTCTCCCCTAATAATTACTGGTGGAAGAATAGCTGCTGCTCTAGTTTCTCCTTTCCTTACAGTTTGGATATTAGTAATAATTGTATATGGAAATAACCGTTCTCCGCCTACGGTCTGTGTAGGTTTCCGTAGGCTGGTTCATCACGGTCTTTGGGCCATGCCCTGCCTACGGCTCTAGAGGATCTCTAGGGTTCTCCAGAGCCATCGGTGAAGCATGGTTTCATCCCAGCGGTCAATTATATTTTAAACCAGTAGAGCTTATAAGTCCTCACAACACCAAAACATCCAACACCAAAACCCACAAACAAGAAACAGTTGCAGACCCCATTAATCTTTAATAGTCACTATACCGTACTCGAATGGATCCGGGCCCTTATAGGCTAGGGATTCACTAGTGTTGAAATAGTAACGAGAATCCCATACATGGATAACATATTCTGCAAACAAATAGGGCTCTCCCAATACAATACCTTTACTCGATAAAAACCCCTTCACAGCCAACCAATAATCATAAACGACATCGTACATAACAGACGTAATGTTCTTAACAACGTTAATGTCGACATCAATATATTTACTCTTCCTTAAAGCTTCAACCCATATTGCTCCAACAGGAAACCTATAGGATCTGTTATCTACATTAATCTCTCTATACCTTATATTAGAGGGTAATATTATCTTATGGGTCTCCGAGAGATAACTCTGGTATAATTCATAAGACATATTTACAAAGTATGAGTGTTTACCATCACCTATAAGGGGCATTAATTTATCAAGAAGCATTGAAAAATCAGTAGAAGAGTCAGTATAATAGCTCAAAGACATAGTAACAACATATGCCTCACAACCTCCAATCCATACACCACAGATGAATTGGCCTTCCTTGAATCTATATACCTTATAATCTACATCTATTCCGCATAAAATAGTTGAAAACGCTAATCTATTACTATACTCCCTCTTAATTATAGGACTTACCACACCATATGCCTCATCATAATATTTTAGCGGAACACGCATGTAACATACCTTCTCTAGTACCCTCTTTGGATTAGTAGCATTTAGGAAATCAAGTTTAAAAACAGTATGATAATCCATATAAAACATAGTGAACATAGGTCCTGACCGCTGAAACCACATAAATTCCATCGGGTCAAGATCAGGGGCAATATACCATCCATTAATAAATCCTATTAAAGCCTTTCTCTTAAAGTCATAGTATATGTTCACAAACGTCTTATTCCTTATATGATAATAAAATCTCATAAGCCATTGATGCAATATACCTGTTTTACCTCTTGGTCTATACTTGAGATCGGGTGACTCAAATAAATAGTGTATAGTTTCCTTAATCTGACGTACATAAGCCGAAGGCCTATAGAACCACTTTGTGAACCTTCCTTTCCCAGTATACCATGCCTCGGTATAAAGGGATGTATAGGTAAAATGCTTATCAGAACCATTTATAACATATCCATAGAATAGGTCTAAATCAACAAAGTAATACTGCTTACTAGAACTATTAAATAATTCAATATAATAGTCAAGAATACAATCAAGGTAACTAATATTTTCCATAGTAATCTTATATATCCCATTCAACGCTGATCCATTGACACG